>Ga0115567_10000978_pt1 | contig 28452 bp, 35 predicted proteins | sample COGITO_mtgs_1204_2_FD_88679 | JGI IMG/M metagenome (GOLD analysis project Ga0115567, IMG submission 88679) | Pelagic marine microbial communities from North Sea - COGITO_mtgs_120412 | ecosystem: Environmental > Aquatic > Marine > Epipelagic | place: Germany:Helgoland, sampling site Kabeltonne... | reverse complement strand
GCTCGCGTCAAGATCCAGTTCGAGCCGCTTCCGGACGGTGCGACTGGCTTCGAGTTCGACTCTGAGATCAAGGGCGGTGCCGTCCCCAAGGAATACATCCCGGGTGTTACCAAGGGCCTTGAGTCGGTCATGTCGAACGGCATTGTGGCTGGCTTCCCGATCATCGGTGTCAAAGCAAAGCTCGTTGACGGCGCCTTCCATGATGTCGACTCCTCCGTTCTTGCCTTCGAGATCGCGGCTCGCGCTGCCTTCAAGGAGGCCCTGAAAAAGGGCAAGTCCCGCCTCATGGAGCCCATCATGAAGGTTGAGGTCATCGTGCCGGAGGAGCACATGGGGGATGTCATTGGCGACATCAACTCTCGTCGCGGCCAGGTGGGCAACCTCGGCGACCGCGGAAACATGAAGACCGTCAGAGCGTTCGTGCCGCTGGCTACCATGTTCCAGTACGTTTCCTCCCTTCGTGGCATGACCAAGGGCCGCGCCCAGTACTCGATGGAGCTCGACCACTACGAGCTTGTCCCGGCTGCCGTGGAGAAGGACCTCATGGGTTCCTTCAAGCGCAAGGATGAGGACGATGATTAGGCATCCTGCTTACACATTTAGACCACCTGAATATCCATCTCCGCTGGGAGTGTGCTTGCTGATGCATACTGCATGCAGAGCTCAAGTGGTTGAATAAGATAAAGAAAAGTGTGCTCGTCGGTGTTCATTCCCATGCACAGAAACTAAACTGCCGTGCACGTGGCGCTGGCGCACCCACACCACCTCCTTGCATGTTTTCACAAGCATCTCTCCTCCTTCCTGCGGATGCTTGCCCTCCCGGCGCAGCCGAGGTAGGCTGACCCGCGCCAACTCACCGACTACTTGCGCTGGAACTCAGGGGCTGAAATGTTTATCTGGGCGATGTTGAGCTTCTCCTTTTGAAGAAAAATATTGACCATTACTGGGAGCACACGCGACATGGTCGAGTGCGGCGTCATGCCGAGTGTACCGAGGGTAAGCCAGAGCGGCTCGAAATTAGCATTCAGGATCGACTCTGGCGCCGGTGCCGCCGTCTCTTTGAGACCAGCCTCAGCAAACATTTCGAGGTCCCCGTCCACCCCATTCGACAAGAAGTTTGCGACCGCTCCGGCCAGCTCGTCTGCCTGCACCGGCGCTGCGTTCTGCCCACTCGCGATGTGCTTGTCCCGTGCGAGCTGAAGGTAACAAGAGTCAATGGCGAACAAGGACATGGTGTGGCGTTCCACGCCACGCGCCTGCTGGATCGCCATTAGCTTGCGCAAGTTGTCCGTTGTCATCAGCTGTGCTACTGTGCAAACCTGCACCCGGTTCATCTTTCCTCGCTGCTGCTTGGAAACTTTCTCCATAAGCTCTGCTTCGAACACGTCGACCTTCCTCGAATGAACGTGCATGCTCTCCTCCTTCCCTTCTCCTTTTGACATTTTCTCGCACGCGAATTCGTCGCTCCACGACATGTATGACGGCACGTACAGGGTCTGAGCTACATGGTTGAGCACACCAACCCAGTCGAGGTTACCCGCGAACGGGTTGATCTTGTTCAATCCCCGCACACAGCGAGCGCGCAGCCCGAGCCCCTTCTTGTTCAGAATCATCCAAGCCTCCTCGTGCGCATCCCCGAAGCCCTCCTCCGTGAAGGGACACCATCCTGCATATCGACACTTGCTTTTCAGTGTAACCACCGTCTCGACAGCTGCCAAACCCTGACCACTAAACTAGCCCTCCTTGCTTGAAGGCCACGCAAAATAAGGCAACATGCAGGCTCGTGAGCGAGTGGCACCGAGTTGGATAGCGAGCATTGCACGATGGTGGGCTGACATCGACGCAAGGACGAGGAAGGGCCGAATCATCTGGTTCACCCCGTCTTGCTTGCGTCAGAGTCTAGCTGGGCGCGAGCGATTTTAGTCGCACGCTCAAGCTCTCTCGCGGGAACGGTGCAGCATGCATCAGCCCTGAGTCGCCATGTAGTGGGGGGAAGGACCCCCTCTTTGTCGGCAAGATGACGTGTTGTCGACTCACGCGTCATTTCGTAGCGAATTTTGGTAAGGCTACGCGCCTTGGAGAGAACCTTCTTCTTTTTGTCGCATACCTCCTCCCAGTCTGGCATCGACTTGGCGCAGACTGCCCCGCTTTTCCCCTTGCCTTCCAGTCGAGCCATGCTGTCCTGACAACGCGGACTCTCAGCGGTTCGACCCTTGCACGCGTCACATAGCCACGTGGACGTTTCTTTGATGAAGTAATGAACCGAGAACTCGTAGCACCACGAGCAGTACGCCTCCTTCTTCTTTCGTGGGGCCTGGTCTGCCTGCTCCCCATACATCGCCTTGGCCACCTACCATGCCATCGCACAATCAGGACATCGACCTCGCATCGTGTACAACATCCAAAGACCCCTTTAAAGAGACGGTTGCGCAAACCACCCCTCCTTCAGCATGCCACAGTGGGCCTCTATCAAGGCACCTCACACTCTGTAGGCGACTTGCAGGCGCACTAGGGAGGCCTAAACCCTTACACGACCAGTAACATGAACTCTTAATTACAAGATGGTCACCCAACTTCTTGGCATTCGAGCGGAGACACTATGCCCCGGCGCAAGCACTGCCTCGTGGCAACGCGTGAGGGTCTACCGTTTGTTTGTGCGGTCATGTTTACGTGGGAAAAGCATCGAAATGTTTGCTGGGGGTCTGACCTTCTCGTCCATCTTCTCCCGCGGCTGGCAGCAGCCCATCGATGCGAAAACTACCCCGGGATGCGTGGCACGGTTCCCTGCACGCGGGACGGACCCCGGCGGACCGCGCGACATGTTAATGACGAAGCAGTAGCAGACCTCTCCACTTTTGAAACAAAGTTGTTGATGATGTCAAACGCCGATTTAGACAGAAGGTGGCAGCGCCTGCGCCCGCGCCCGCTGCTGGCGAGCCCATCGACCGCACAGCCACTCCTCCACCCCTTTGGAGGTGTTGTCTTGGAGGAGTGGTGGAGGAGAAACCGCGCTGGCAAAGTTTGGTTCAGACGTTCTCCTGGTGTTCCTAGGCAGATCAGAGCGATTAGGCAGCTGTTGAGGCTGCCCAGATCAGGGTGCGGTGGCCCAGGTGCTGCGCGCGGTGCTTCTCTGCACCACCAACGGCACTCGGATCTGAATATCACCTCCTTGGCAGGAACAGGATGTTTGATTCCCTCTGCTTTTTCTCGGTGGGTTCCCTTACTTTGTCCTGATGCCGTACCGAAGCGATGCCTAGAAACAGCGAGGGTGGGCCGCTGTCACTGCGATCGGGTTCGAGGGCTCTAACCCGGTTGAGAACCGTGTGCAGATTGACACCGGCAAAGGAATCAACTGTGCGGCCGCCATCCCAATCCCTCGGAAAATGGAACCCTAGCAACCATGCCAACCAGGGCTGCAGGGACAAACTTGACTCGTTGCATGTGGCTGCACTGACCTTGTGATTCCGGATACAGATGCCCAGGGTGGCATTAACCAGGCAAACCACAACGGCTATGTGATGGACTGCTCGTCTCTGGGGGCAGACGTCATTCCTGGCCAGGACACGCAGCTCCGTGCCGTTCCAATTGCCAAGAAGACAACCCAGCTTGCGGTTACACAACGGCCCACTGTCCTTTGCGAAAGTCGTTGTGCTTTGTGCAAATAATGTAACCGTGCTGATACTCTACGAATATGCGGCCTTAGATCTTCTCGGACTCTGCCAATGGTAAGGCCAAGGGTGGGCCGGCTTCCTTCTACTCGTCCATGAACTGAGAGCTAGAAGCATCTTCTGAACGAGCGGCGAGAGGGTGAAGTATGAGAGCTTCAGCAAGAACATTTTTGCATTTCAAAAGCCTTTGGTGCGTAGGGACCGTGAATGCCGCAGTGCATGCAGACAGTGCGAGCGTAGTGTGAAGCTTTCACCACATGAAACGAGCAACCGAGCCGTCGGGCCACGTGAATGGACGGAAGAGGAAGAGAAGCGCAACGCAAATATCGAGTGCAGCATAGCCTGATACCCCAACAAGATCGGAAATACCGACCCGCGAATGCATCCCCGGGACGCGCATACCATTCTTGGCCACCCACCCGAGGCCAAGCACGCTGGCGAGCGAGGCGGTCTCGCAGTGGTGCAAATCCTGGTGAGGGCGCGCAGATGGGAGCGGCTGGTGAAGCAGCGCCAGGAGAGCTGGCATGATGAAGTAGCGAAATTCGAGGAGGCTGGTGGGGAGCACCACCAGCGCGCAGCTGAGGCAATAGCATGACACCCACAGGGGCGAGCGCGTTGCCCGAAGCGAAGCCACAATTGCCGAGACCGAAAGCGGATAGGAGGCGCATAGGAAATATCTGCTGCAAGGCACACATCATCTGACCACGGGAGTAGGCGCCCATCCCAACGATGGCGTGAAGCGCAGCGTTATGGTGATTTCCAACATGTTCATAAAGGGGCAGCGCCTGGGAGCGCTGAAGCGGCGGAAGAGGTAACGCCAGATATAGAAGGGGAAGTGGCGGTTGTCCGCCAAAAGAAATGGATGCGCCACCTGTCATTTGCAGTTGATTTTCACACACTGGAAAAAATATGAGCCCTCAGTGTGTACCTTATCACCGATCGGAGGCGGGGCGGGGATCTTGCTGTGAAGAAGTAAGCACCAATGAGACACAGCACCAGGGCGATCAAAGCGATAACCGGGTGATGCCTGTTTCAGAAAATCAACGACGAGGTGTCAGTAACGAGTGCAGTCGAGGCGGGCAATATTTGCTATCACAACAGGCTGAGCCGCGTTTGTGCAGTCGTCAGCTCTGATCCTCAACTGATCTAGAAGGGCGCTGGACCGAATCAGGGAGATAGGTCTGGCGGCAGTAGCTAGCCAAGGTGCGAGAAACACAAAGAGGAAGAGAGCGAGGTAGCACGGCTGCATCACGTTTATCCCCACGGCGTGGTGTTCTTTGTCGCCAACGGCGACACCTCCATTCAAAGAAACGAAAACAGCGAAGATCATGCCGACCGAGCCGAAAGGTGCTGCCAGCGCAAATGTTTTCGCGCGAATGGACGGAGAGAGAAGCTTGCGAAGGGAGACAGTGGGTGATGCATCAGAAGTCGGCAGCAGCGCAATGAGAGAAGCGCCAGCGGTGAAGGCAACCCAGACGACAGAGGTTTGCCTGCCAGACACGCGAGCATCTTACGTGGCAGGGAGATACAATGCTGTCTTTCGCTAGGACGTACGGGACTGTAGCTGCGTAGCAGGTACGGAAGAGGCGCGCCTGCAGAGAATTGCAATGGCGCCAAGCGCGGCTGAGAGGTTGGGACGATAGGCGAGTGAGGCCTCGAGCATGAGAAGAGTCGCAAGGACAGCTGCTGCGTCCGTGTAAAAGAGGTAGAAAAAGAGGTGCAGCACTGGAAACAAAATCACGCAGGCGACACGCAGCAAGATTGCGGCAGGAGAGGCGCTAGGATGAATGCGCGCGAGTACGCGCCCCGTTGCCCATGCGACTGCCACGCCAAAGAAAAGGTTGAGGAAGCGTAGCTCTCCGACTGTACAGCCCAGTGGTAACTCAGCGCTTGCGCTACCTGATCCAATCTGCCCTCCCCCAAGGCGAATCAAGGTAGCGAAGAGCCATAGCAGCGGCCGTGCGGCCTGTGCGAGAATGTAGAGGCCAGGGAGCGTTGTGATCTTCGGGTCCCACGCCGCAAAGTCCCCGCGGCAGTAGTTCTGCGCCTGCAGAGTCAATGCGAAAATCGGGTCATTCTACTGGTACAGCAACCCTCCCACTCTAAGGGCGATCTTGAGATCCCTTCCCGCTTCAACCTACCCTCTTTGCGGCCAGCGGAGATTCAGCACTGGCAAGAACATGCCGGCTTGACCTGAGGCACATGGAAGATCTCGTCCATGTAAGCGTCGCCAAGGTTCGCCTGGAAAAGCAAGGCTGGTGGGGCAAGCAACACTGTGGCCAGAAGTGCCGAGGCGCGACCCGCCGTCTGCACGGTCCATGAAGCAGAATTTACCGTCGGGCTACGTGCCGCAGGGACGACCATATCAGTGACGGCACACACCCCACAGTGAATCGAGCGCCCCACCCTCCTCGGGTTTCCGGCGCGTGCCGGGCTGCGCCGACTCTGAGACCACGACTTTTTTGACCAACAGCACAGGAACTTCACACACCTTGGCACTTTACATCGAATACCGGTTACGAGCCTCGTAGTGAAGCTCCCCAGTTGGGGCTCATCCGCCCGATCCTTTGAAGAGTTCACTCAACTCTGTGACGAGTTGTCAATCTGAGACTCACGACCCGGCCCCGGAACGAAGCGGAGCTCCGGTGAACGGCTCAACTAGGCGCACAGGGGTCTAGAAGCGAGTAGCGTCACGCCATAATGCGGCGGTGCCTATGTGCCGCTCTCGTGGTCGTCGCCACAGCGGCTCCGGTTGCGGGATTCGTCTCTGTACCCGGTTCGGGGGCTGCGTTCTCGAGTTCGGACACCCGCGGGTTCCTGCAGGGTGGACGGGCGAAAGCTGCGCCGTTCCGCACTCCGCTGCGTCATAGTTCAGTGGTGATCTAACCCACAGTTTCCTTGTATTTTGTTGGTGGCTTGAACACTGTTACGGCCAGGGTTCTGCGTTTCTGTCGTGACAGCGAGCAAGCACAGAGCCTGATTTGATTCCGTGTACAGAAAGCGGCATCGTGGTCGATGACAGGAACTATGGACTCGAAGGCTAGCTCAGGTTGGCCCGTATCAAGCGGTGGCATTCTCTCGGCGTTTAGCGCAGGGTGTTTGGAGCCCTTGGTTGAGGTCATAATGTCTTGACTGGAATGGCCCCATTGCGCAGAGGACCGTGCGGCAGCTGCGATGGCTGCTGAGGATGGAACGGGGTACAAGCAGAGCAATGTCGCAAAACAGGCTTTTCCTCTATCGCTGGTCGTTGGCCAGACTCCAATCAAGACAGCGCTGCTTCTTGCAGCAGTCAACCCTGACATGGGAGGCGTCGTCATTGCCGGCGGGCGCGGCACCGGCAAGTCTGTCATGGCCCGTGCTCTTCACAGGCATCAATTCGCACCCAGACAAGAACACTGCGTGCACCGTACTGCTTAATCGAATTCTAGGTCGAATCGTATCTCCGGACGCTGGTGCAGGGAGCGTGCACTGGCAGAGCAATCGAGTAACTCAGCTCCTGAGCAGGCTGCTCCCTCCGATTGAGGTCGTGAAGGGTTCGAGGTACAACGTCGACCCTGAGGGCGACCAAATGGATGACTTCCTCAAGGCCGAGTATGCAACCCCTCCGCGTAAGGGTGGTAGCCCAGGTTGAGGCGCCAGTGGGGTCAAGACCACAACACAAGATGCTGAGCACTGGTTCGTGTGACAGGCTCGCCGCGTCCGGCAAGGAACTTTCCGACCTGGAAACGGAGGTGATCGAGTGTCCCTTCGTTCAAGTCCCTCTTAATGTACTAGACGATCGTCTACTCGGTTCTGTCGACGTCGAGGCGGTGGCTTTCCCACTCCGGTCCGGTCTTGTTGCGCCGTTGTGAACGATCGCTTCCTGCTGACAGTGCCATGTGCGGTGTGCAGTCAGTGAAGGCGGGGAAAACGGTCTTCGAGCCGGGCCTCCTTGCCCGTGCTCATCGCGGTGTGCTATACGTGGACGATATCAACCTACTCGACACAGAATTGTCGAACATCCTTCTCTCGGTCGTCTCAGATGGATGGGTCAACGTCGAGCGCGAGGGGACCTCGGTCAGGTACCCATGCAGGCCGTTGCTCGTCGCCACTTTCAACCCGGAGGAAGCGGAGCTGCGTTCGCATCTGCTCGACCGCATCGCGGTGTCACTCTCGGCGGACGCGAATCCCCTGTCGCTTCAGGAGCGCGTCGAGGCTGTGGAAGCGACGACTGGCTTCGCAGAGAAGACTCTGTCGGCGGAGTCAGTGGAGAAAATGACCGAGCTTGAGGACGGTCTCAAGACGCAGATCCTTTTCGCCCGTGAGGAACTCAAGGAGAACAAGCTGTCCACGAAGCAAATCGAGTACCTGTGTGGAGAGGCGTCGCGCGCCGGCGTGCAAGGCCATCGTGCCGAGATCTTTGCGTGTGAAGTGGCGCGTGCCAACGCGGCGCTCAACTCGCGCCCCCCGAATGCAGACGATTTGAAGTTGGCTGTTAAGTTGGTGATCGCACCACGCTCCAAGTTCTTCCAGGATCCCGACATGATGGAGGAGATGATGCAGCAGCAGCCGCCGCCGCCCCCGCCGCCGCAGGACCAGATGGAGCAGGAGGAGGACGAAGATGCAGATGAAATGGACGAGCCCGACAAGGAGAATGAGGATCAGGAAGAGCAGGCGGAACCTGAGCCAGAGATCCCGCAGGAGTTCATGTTTGACGCCGAAGACACGGTCATGGACGCAGAGCTGCTCAACTTCATGACCAAGCAGACCTCGGGGTCTTCTGGCGGACGCGGGCTTATCTTCTCCAAGGAGCGTGGGAGGTACATCAAGGCGATGCTGCCTCGCGGGAAGGTCACACGTCTCGCTGTTGACGCAACCATGCGAGCGTCGGCGCCTTACCAGGCGCCACGGCGACTCCGAGCGGAGGCAGACCCGAACAAGCAGAAACGCAAAGTGTACATCGAAAACTCGGACGTGCGTGTTAAGCGCATGGTGCGCAAGGCGGGCGCGCTGGTCATTTTTGCTGTCGACGCGAGTGGGAGCATGGCCTTGAACCGTATGAACGCAGCAAAAGGCGCGTGCATGTCGCTGCTTTCGGAGGCGTACCAGTCACGCGACAAGATCTGCCTGATTCCCTTCCAGGGTGATGAGGCAGAAGTCCTTCTTCCGCCGACGCGCTCGATCGCCATGGCCAAGAAGCGCCTTGAGACGATGCCCTGCGGTGGCGGATCGCCGCTTGCGCACGCGCTCACTCTTGCCATGCGCACCGGGATCAACGCACAGAAGTCAGGGGACGTTGGCAAGGTGGTCGTGGTAGCCATTACAGATGGTCGTGCAAACGTTCCCCTCGCTGTGTCGATGGAGGAGGAGCTGCTGACTCCTGAAATGCAGAAGGACAAAGCTGCGTTGAAGGAGGAAGTTCTCGCGGTGGCGCGCCAGATGCGCGGACTGAGCTCCTTCAACTTCGTCGTGCTCGATACCGAGAACAAGTTTGTGTCCACGGGCGTTGCGAAGGAGCTTGCCGAGGCCGCAGGAGGGCGTTACCACTACATTCCCAAGGCTGATGACGCCTCGATCGCTGCTGTTGCGTCGCAAGCCATTAGCAGTTTTGGCCTCAAGTAGAGTCAGCCAGCACAAAAGACGCTGGTTGAGTGGTGCGAGTAGAGGGTACGTGTGACTTCGTTTATTGAAGAAAATCAGAGGATGTGACCGCCTAGCACACATAAGTCGTGGCTAGCACACATAAGTCACCATCCATAAGTCAAGCCTTCTCAGCTAAGTGGTGATTGGATCCTTGTCTCCTCGTGTGTCAGTACACGCGTGCGCCACAGACCCGACCGTCTGGTCGTCACAGGTTAGAGCCCTACGCGTTTCCACGCGAATCTTCGCCTCCACTACCCCGCCACCGCCCGTTCCTACGGCGCTTTCTCCATCGAGACTTTCTATCCTCGACCTCCGTCGAGACCTTCTCTCTTCGACCCCGCCGCCCGATGACAACGATCGCGGCCGCCACTACCGCTCCTCTCGTTCTACAGAACACGGACGCAGCTCTCAACGACATCCTCAACTGGTTCAAGCTATTTCACAGCTGGCCCAACTTTTCCTCACCGACGATATCTCGCCTGGTATACGAACCCTTCACAAGACACAGGTCACCAGGGCCTGTACCCGCCACCTGCTCAAGCTCATGGATCCGGACTCCTCTCGCGTTGAATTTTGCACGCGGTAGTCGCAGTGTAGTGTGAGTAGCTGATACTGGGACAAAGCACGCGGTCATAGAATACGACCGGCCAGGCCCACCCAGAAAGAGAGGAAAAAGAAACGTGAAAAAAATTTCCTTTCAGTGACAACAGTCAGGTACCACACAGGCAAAAAACACAAGAGCAGCAGGGGCCGGGAGACCGAAAGCGTGTTGGATGAGAGAAAGGTACTTTTGATGACAACGAGCGGGACAAATGAGAATAACAGTGCTTAGTTGGAAGGCGGGCAAGGAGAGGCACGCGGTTGGGATCGTGCCGGGCTAGCGACCCACAGTTTGTAAAGCATCGAGTGTCGCACACTTTGAACTAGTCAATGGCAGAGCATCGGGAACCGGGAAGAACTAACAAGCGGCTGGAGCCTGAGGTTGCAGCGAAATTGCTGAGGTGAATAACACTGCCGTAAGAGCCTGCTTTACTTTGTTTTCTCTTCAGCGGTGAGGGCCATGGACCAATGTGAGCGCCAACTCTCTTTCCAGGTCGCTTGCAACGCATCGCTTCTCGCAGGTGGATAGGGATCCCCATCAGGTGAACCTGCTCATGACAAAGACACACAGACATTCTGCTACTCTCTGTCATTGAGTGCATGTAGTACTCATGGTCTTGCTGCCGGGCAGGTATTCGATGGGTTGTTCATTGGGTCCATCGGAGCTGCGAACAACGCAGCGGCGCTATGCAGGAACGGAATCGACCACGTTATAACGTTATGTTCTGAGAAGGTACTGCAGATTCTGGTCTATTCGCTGTGGTTCTTGAGCATCCTTTCGCTCTCGCCAGGGCAACTTTGGCATCAGATTCTGACGGTCCCCGCAACAGGTGGATTTGCCATCGGGAGTAACGCAGCTTCTCTTAGACGACGTCGCAGATAGGGCAGGTTCGACTAACCCACTCTAGATGTGATCTGCACTCCAGCTTCCAACCTGAATCGAATTTCAAGCGAAGTCGCAATTTTAATGCGCGCAGACTCGGATTTGGCATCGCGACTGGTCGATTGTTGCGCATTCATTTCAGCAGCTCTCGCGAGAGACGCAAGAAACGCACGCGGCAGTGAGGTCAAATCGTTGAACAGGGCTGCACCGGATGACCTTCCGCACTGTGCCGACGTCGTGGGGCAGCACCTCGGGGGAGACAGAGGGGACACAGTCGAGGAGGACGTGGGTCAGCGACGCGGAGGAGTTTTAGTGCATTGCTTCCAGGGCAAAAGCCGTTCTGCTGCAGTAGTTGCAGCGTTCCTCATCTGGCACGCAAGGTGCGCACTTCCCTCATTTCTCAGGCCGGCTGCCATTGAGACCTCCTGCCGATCACAATTTAGATGCAGAGGGCTGGTGGTTGATGCACGGAAAGTAGACGCCAAAGCAGTGAGAGCAAGGAAAGTTCGCGAACTTTCCTTGTTCGCGAACTTATGGAACGCGAAGGCCGGGTGCTATGGAACATCCGGCGGAAAGGCGTCAAAATTCTTGACAAGTCTAGTAGTGATGCGATCCCGTGGGGTGGTTTGGGCATACAGGATCGGACTAGCTGAAGCTATGGAGCGAGTACGGAAGGCACGACCGTGTGCGGCACCCAACCTGGGGTTTGTTGCACAGCTTCGCAGATGGGAGCGATCCTGTCATGCGGAAAGGGATGCTACGGCGACAAGACTCTTGCCGCCACCGCTTCTGCCTGCTAGGCCTGTGCGTGATAAGCTTGGGGACTGAAAATGAATCGTTGCATCAGGATTTATTTCTCACACGTCGCAACAGACGGCCTGAGGCAAATATTGCTCACCGTTTCGCCAGGTCTATATGAATTTCCATCTGCTAATCTGGATGGTGCTTCTGAGCCTCTCACGTTGGAGCTGGAGACTTCCTACCGGGTCGGTGCGCTCAGCGGAGTGCATCGTGGTCGTTGACACGCACGGGGCTGCGCTGATGCCTTCGCAGCGCCTCGATCGTAGCTGTCGCCTCTCCCAGCGCCCGCTCAAGGTCTATGATTTGCGCGTTGCGGTCCATCACCTGAAGCTGCAACCCTGCACACTCCTTTTCTTTGGCCAGCAGCTGTCGATGCACCCCTGCCAGCTCAAGCTCTACCGCTTCCCTCGCCGCAGCATCTCTTGCTCTGGTCTCTGCCTCTGCACGCGCCCGCGCTGCCTCTCGACGATGCGCTTCATCTTGCGCCGAATTTTTCCATACATTTGTCTGGGTCCCTTTGGTCGCGGAGCGATTCCTCGTCATGAACCGGAAAGGGCTGATCATGCCACTCCTGCCCCCGGCCTTGGTCGGCGGACTCGCCACAAGGCTTGAGCGAGACTCTGCCTTGTCGCGATCCTGTTCTTCCGCTTCAGTCTGCCCAACAGCACCCCTAACCGGAGTGAATCCCCTCACTGCTGCCATTGGTTCCTTCTCGTGCAGCGATGATGCCTGACCAGCACTCACAACTCAATGAAACATCCCACTAGTTTGAAGCAATCCACGAGCGGTCTAAGGTCAGTGTTAGGGTCTCACCGTGTCCGGAATGATTGAGAGATGAAGACCCCTCGTCTTAGCCGACAAGATTCCTACCTGCTTGCCCTCATCTGCCGGGCCCGTCGGCGGTGCCCGCCCCGGTCCGCGCAACTCGCCAACCTTGCCGACGACCGAGAAGCGCTCAGTAGCAGCTCCAGTGCGCCGGGCCATAAATTTTGGTCGTAGAGAACCCGCAGCCACAATGTCAACCCCCTGGTTTTCTTTGCCCCCGACCCGGCAGTGCTGAATATCCGCGAGGTGTGCCCGACCTCCAGGCGGTGGTGTTGCGTTGCTGCTGCGTCCACCCGGCGGCGACGGATGAGTTTTAATTTCCTGTGCGCCTGCCGAGGCGCGCAGAGCAGAGGAAGTGCCAGGCACGTCACCGTGTCTGCCTGAGGAGGGGAATAGCAAGGATCCGAGCCTCTGCAGGCGTGCTCCGCCGAAAGGGCATTTGGAGAAGTCAGGTCGCAACTTCCCAGGTGAAAGTTCCTCGTTTCTATCGTTGCTTCGCCGCACCTCCGCCCACGCAAGCCGCATGTCCTGCTTCACGTCGCGCTCGACTGTCTCGTGCAGTGGCCATTCACCGTTCGACTCGATTTTTGAGCGCGCGCGCTCCACGGCACTGCAGACCTTCCGCCCCCACGTGCTAGCGCATCCACCCGATGGCAGAGCGCGCACCAAATCTTCCTCTGTTACCAACGCTAGAGCGCTCCCTTTCTGCACGCCGAATCATTCATCAACTTTCTTAAGGGTCAGAGAAGAACGAAGCATGCAGCATTGTGTGCTCGGACGCGCTCACGATGTGTGCTTGAAAAGCACGCAACGAGGGCGAGCACCGGAAGAGTTCGAGAGGGGTTGACCTTGATAGTGCGTGAGGCGGATGTGACTAAATCAATGAGCTGTTCCGCTACAAAGGGCACCACACCAACCCATCGTAGCCCCGCCGCGAGCTGTGTCCGCTCTATTGTCGCTCCGGTCGCCTCACCCCACCAGTCACCCCCGCCTCTTCTGTCGCCGGCCGCCTCTCGTGTGTGCTCTAGAATTATTCGGAAGAGCCATTGCCCTGATGAGAGAGCCGCACGCGTCACCTCCCCTGATGATGTGCATGACAGAGGTCGCACTGAAGCGACAAGGGACGCCGGTCCGTCAGCCGTCGAGATGCCTACAGACACGCCTTCGGAACCGACAGGTTCTGTGGAGTTCGAAGGAGAATAATCTCGAGCATCGCTAATCTGTCGCTTGCAGGACTGAGCGAAATATCCCGACTTTTGCAGCTCAGATTGCGTAACAACTCGCCTTCGTTGTTCTGGTCCGTCGATAATACTTGCAAGACCGGCCACAGCGGCGCGCTGATGCAAAACGGCGCCCAAGCGGAGCAGACTCCAGCCTCCAGAGCGTAGCTCCGCTTCAGCAACCTGACCGTTACCAAGCGCAAGTCCCTGAATCATCTCTCTGAACACGTCTGCATGCGCCACCAGAATCACTCTCTGCTCGGGCCGAGCCGCGAGCCACGCACTGAAACGATATAGGCGCTCAAAGCTTTGCTCATTCCCCGGACGCGACTTGTCCCACCAGCCCTCTTGGACCCATGAGAAGTCAAATTCGGGAAATTCGGCTGCAAGCAACGCAGGGGAGCACCCTGTGTCACAAGGTGAGTCGCTCGTCTCCTGAAGATCAGGGTGCGCCACGATGCTGCAGTTGACTAAGTTTCCAAACTCCCCGGCTATCTCCTTGACCATTGCCTGAGATGTTTGCAGCGCGCGACGGAGTGGTGACGACACAATCAATGTTTGTTCGTGCGCTCTACCTCCCAGTGTACTGAGGGTACTCCGTAATAGCGCGTCGTTTTTTAATGCCCGTGCCTACACCACGGAATGCCATGAGTTGTCCGAGTCAAGTGCGTGCGGACCACGACTTCGCTTAGTGAGGGTAGAGCGTACCTGTTTCTGTCCCTTTTCGGTGAGCGACGGGTCAGGGATTCCCCAATCTCCTTGAGTGTTGTGTTCTGCTTCGCCGTGCCTGCGATTCATTCCGATCTGCCTGAGCTGCGGTGCCACAGCAGCGCGCGGTGGGGTCGGCCCGACAGGATGGGGCTAACATCCCCCTTGGTGCAATCGACTTAGTTCTTCAAAATGAGTTGCTACGCAAACGCAAACCAGCAATACTGACCTGATAAGCCACACAGTTTTGGTCACGGGAACCTCAAGCTGCTCCATCCAACGATGCGAGATCTGCGGCGTGCGCGCGTCCCCGTCTCGGATATCTAGGGTGACGAGGCCCATCTTCTTCAAGCGGTACCCCATATTTCACCGTGTTGCGCTCTACTATACAATATCACAGATCGCATCCATCTACACCGCAGCTGTAACCACCCCTTCCTGCTCGGGTGACACGGAGGCAAGCGGTGTGCGATGGCGCCTGAAAAACCGGGGCTGAATCGGTCCTACGCTCCTACGCACGGATACGATGGCTCAAAAGTCTAGTTCCGAGGCGGGCTCCCACCTCCGGTGACAGCCCAGCCAGCCAGCAGGCAAGCATAGCTGCTTCTCTTGAGCTTCATGCAAAAGGGGCTCCGACTTGGACACTGAGACCATCGATGCTGCGCCGAAATTCAAAGCAAGGTGTCGCAGCTAGGGGCCTGCGCCTATTGCTGGCATTCTATTTCTGTTGGACGGCGGCGGCGCGAGCGAACGACAACGCGGACCTGCTAAACGTGGTGGTTGGCGACCAAGATTTATTCGGAGCTAACGACGCCCCTGGATTGCTCGACGAGGCGATCGTCGAGGACGAGCGTGCTTTTTTCCTTAAACACGACGTCGATGGCGACGGGAAGCTCAATTTCGATGAGTTCAACAAACACTGGGAGGCACGTTGCCCATCCTCTTGTCAACCGATTGCAATTTGTGCAACGTGGTTTTGCGCGAGGCCCCATGTTAGTAGCGTTCTCACCAGATTCGACCAGCTACAATAGACAACCTGGATACCCCAACTGAGAGCGATGCCCGGTGTGCGCGCAGGAATCCACGGGCCTAAAGGAGAACGGCGGGTCAGGGGAGGGTGGCTCCTCAGCGGAAAGCCTCGAAGATAACGCCGACGCGCTCTTTGGCTTCAACGAATTCGACCATAACAATGACGGCAAGGTTGGTTGGGAAGAGTGGCAGGCGGCATTGTGAGGATCCCAGCTCGAGCCCCTTGGTCGGGGTTGGTGCATGCTTGGGTCTATAACAAAAATGTCAATTGCTGCGGATAAAATGGGTAGGCAGACCTGAGACTCGAAGATTACTCCATTGCGTGAGGCCATGGGTAGCCCGCACCAGTGATGGGTACCATTCAACCCGATATAGGTCGATGAACTCGTTTTTTTGCCCAGGTTTCATGAAGCGCCGCAGGAGCCCGGCTTCCGAGACGGGTTCCCAGCCCCTCCCTGCGAGCGTCTTGCAGATTTCAAAAGATGAAGCGATTACTCACAAGCTCTAATGAGAACATATTTGCCGAATAGCACTGCACAGTATTGCTGATGATGGTGCTTATCTGCTGCCCATGCAATGAAAGTAAGCGACCTGTGCAGGGCACCAGAGGAAGGCTACGAGGTGGCGCACTTGCAACGCCTGTTCCGCGACTGGGATCGCGACCGCGACGGTCGGCTTGCCAAGAGCGAGGTAGTTTCCTTCACTCTCCATGGGTACTCTGCGCCACTCACGGCGCTGCGCCTTCACCCTGGGGGCGACCCCGTGACTCACGAGTCACATTTTGCCCAACGTCCGCAGATCATCGACATGCTGATGCACCATAGTGACGAGGAAGCGGGAGAGGGAGAGGGGTTGATCTTTTCAAAGGACGAGATCGACATGGTCACCTGGCAGGTGCTGCTGTCTTGCCAAAGCGTTTCTGATAGATCAAGGCTGAGATTCTTCACCTATGCAGGCTGACCTTGCCCGCGCCGTACTATAAGTGGTGATCTGGCCCAATTACTGAAGCTGAGTATTGCGGCGCAGCTCCTTGATGATAAGGACGGGGATGGGGATGGAAAACTCACGCGCGAAGAATGGCTTGCGGGGGCGGGATTTCTGCTCCCTCCGAAGGAAGAATCTCCCTTCCTGCAAACGTGATTGTTGGCGACTTCCAATGCAAGAGGCTGGTTCCGTGTGGGTGGGACCTAGTTTTAGACACCGTTCCCCGGCCTTCTTTATGCCGAAGCTGGTTGAGCGTGGCAAGCTGTCCTCCGGGCTTCATTACAGGGGTAATCCTGGTCCTGATCTCCGAGGGTGTGCAGGCCAAGTTCCACAGAGCCCCGCATCCGTGCACCTGCACGCCTGCACACTGCGCGTGGATCTGCATGGCCTTGACCACCGCCTCGATGCCCCCGGGGCTCGCGATCCTGGTCTTGTTCTCCGCGTGTGAGGCGGCCAAGTGTTACAAGTTGGTTTGACCCGGTGCGAAAACAGGGAACGGGAACGCGCGCTGGCGTGTTCCCGTGTTGTAAGCCCGGCTCGGACGCAACGGCACGTGTTCCGTGTTCCCGACCGGAAACGCGATTCGGCCGGGAACGCGGGAACGGGAACACACTCTGCCTCCCTGTGTTCCCCCAGCGCTGGTTTGACCACTATTTTTTATCGGGAAACCATCGCGCTCCGCGCACGGAGGCCTCTGCATACTTTGTGTCCCGGTCCTGTTTCTAGCGTTTGTCACACGCTTTGGACGGATCTGTGTGCTTCTAGGCGGAAGAGGCCAGACAAATCCTGTGCCACACACGCCCCGAAAGCAGCCGGCCCCGTACTTGACCTCGGAATTGCGCTCATGGCGGACCTGACACCACCTCTTCTGGAACACGATGACACAGCTTTCGAACGCCATGAGGGTATATCTGTGGGACAAGAATCTGACGATCTGCCGCTTGTCAGCAATGTGAGGAGTTTGATGGCGCTGGTTCGACCAGAGGCGTGCTGGCTGCTTGCCGGATGCACGGTCTGCCCCATTCGCTTGACAGGGTCGATTTCCTTCGTCCGGGGCTGCGCCCCTGTTCCCAATCAACACGATTTGCTCAGTCAAAGCGCTGTTGCGCAGGTGCTCCTTGTGCGCCTTCCCTTCTCGCTCGCAATCCCTCACCTCGTGCGCCCCGACTCTCGACGATGGCTCTTGCCTCCGCTGCGTACAACAATAGCTGGGTGAAAGTAGGTGTGGTGCAGGTGTCGGAAACGATAGGGGCGCTCATCGATGGTGATGAGTCAGCTGCATGGTTCCATATCTACGGGATTTTCGTTGCGGGCGTGGGCGACCCGCCCCGACCAATATCTTTCATTCCTTCCCAGCTCTCCACGGCCTCTGTTTTTTCATCCCGTCGCAAATTCCGATGACCGCGCGGGCGGAACGCAGTCTGTAGACGCACTTCTCGATTTCTGGAACGTATACCTTTTTGGCCTCGCCAAGGCTCGCATCATTCGCGCTGTCCGTCTCAACCTCTTTGCAGCGGTCCTTCGCCAAGAGGTCTATCCTTCGCGAATGCTGTATCAACGTGCCCTCCGGCGGGCCTAGAACGAGCGCTGAGGTGGGCGGGGTGGGCTCAGGTTGGTTTTTTTGATACGGTGCCAACAGGGGAATTGTCTTCGCGGCTCAACTCAGATACGGCAGAGATGTCAAACGACCTTACTTGGGTGCTGCGCTTTACCATTGAAGCCTCTGTTCGCCTCTCTGGCATTGTCGCGTACATGCTCGTACGGTCCAGCAAGCTCGCAGCAGTCGCGCTATCGCTTACACCACTGGTGGCGTTGGTTAGCCGAGTGTATGGCAAGTGGATGGGCAAGAATGCTGAGGCGGTGCAGGCGGCGTTGGCGGAGGCAAGTGGCACTGCACAGGAAGTTCTGGGTGCGCGCCGGACGGTTTTCTCCTTCGCGACAGAGTGTCTGGAGCAGGATCGCTTCTCAGGCGCGGTGCAGCGGCACTACCGATTGTCGGTACGGCAAACCGCGATTCAGGGGTTCTACTACATGGCTATCAGTACGTTTCTGATGAACTGCGTCATGCAGGTCCCGCCTGCCCGAGAGCTCTGTCAGAATCAGATAGGTCGCACCACACTATTGTCTGCAAAGAGAGCCGACGAATAACACTATGCGTATGTCGTATGCTTGGTAGGTGGCGATTCTGGGATTCGGAACACGCCTTGTCATGAGCAAGGAGATCCCTGCGAAGGTCTTACTCTCCTTCATGCTGTACCTCGCTGGGCTTCAGGAGTGGACAGGGCACCTCTTTGACGGCTTCACAAATCTGGTCAAGTCTGCCGGCGCCGGTTCCAAGGTATCCTACCTCTCCGATACCATACCCTTTAGCAATTCTGCTGAGGGGCGTGTCGTCACTTACCATCCGTTTTCAGGTATTTGAGCTCCTTCGACGTCAACCGCGCGTCCCGCGCGCTGGCCGCCAAATCATATCACCACTCGAGGTTTCTTCCCTCCCTGCCTATGGAAAATAGGACCCTTGGTTTTGCATTTCCAGCCCGAGCTCGGAGCCAAAATCCGTCTGGTAATCCAGACGCACAATGCAGGGTCGCGTGTCGTTTGAAGAGGTGACGTTCACGTATCCAACACGATGCACCGCTGCTCTGCACTCAGTTTCCTTGTCCGTCAACCCGGGCGAGGTTGGTCGACCCTACATGACTAAGTTTGATTGGGTTTGTCGTGGCCATGATGAACGTCGTCTTGAATCTTGCCTCTCCGAACGCAGGTGCTTGCCCTGGTAGGACCCTCTGGAGGCGGAAAGAGCACACTATTTCATCTCCTCCAACACTTTTACGATCCCGACAAGGTTTAGAGAATCCCGGACACATTCCGCAGTATCTCCCTGCCACTTGACGTCGTGAACGTGGCGCTTCTTGTGTAGGGACAGGTTAAGCTGGACGGCCTCGACGTACGATGTCTTGATCACAAGTGGCTTCATTACGTAATAGCACTTGTTGGTCAAGAGCCGGTCCTCTTCTCTGGGACAATTCACGAAAACATCACATACGGGCTCTACAGCTTTTCTTCACGAGAAGATTCTGATGAAGATCTTGGCAAGCGTGTTCAGGAGGTGTTTGCAGCCCCGGATTCAAATTTTCGATGTGGAAGAATGGCTACAGTAGGAGACATGTTGCGAAAAAGTTTTGTGACGCGCGCATCTCGGGAGCAGGCGGCAAGCATAGCAAACGCTTCATCATTCATTGCTCAACTTCCTAAAGGGTGCTGACAACTACGCTGAGAATGCGACATTCTACGGTAGAGTTTCCTTATGCCTCAACCATACTGCAGGTACCTGACTCCGACAGGAGAACGCGGTCTGCAGCTTTCTGGTGGACAGAAACAGCGTATTGCAATCGCCCGTGCCATCATCAAAAACCCGAAGGTTGTGAAGGGGAAAAGCAATTTCCAGAAGAGCACGCATGTTCACTTCAGAGCTAGATGCTCAAGCGGCCTGCCCTTGTTCACTTGACTCTAAATCTTACTGCGAGTCGACAGGTTCTGCTATTAGATGAAGCGACTTCAGCACTGGATTCGGAAAGCGAAGCTGCAGTCCAAGCTGCTCTTGACCGTCTTATGAAGGTTTATATCTAGGTTTCCCATGGTGTCTCTCTAAATTGTGTGTTCAGAAAATACTCAACAGGATCGCACAACATTAGTCATCGCACACCGTCTGAGTACCATTTCCAGAGCGGACAAGATTGCTGTGCTACAGGTGTCACATAAGATCAACGCTTACTCTGCCTTGAAGTTCGCATATCCACAAGGATTGAAAAATTTATGTCTTTCAGGCTGGAACCGTTGTCCAGAGGGGTACACATCAGGAACTTATGGATACTACGGAGCACTTTGCACCTGGTGTGATTACATACCAGGTACTGCTCTGATCCGTCAGCCAGTCGCTGAGCAACCAAGAATCTGATGGCAATCGATGCGCTGCGCAGATGATGGTAGAAAGACAATCTCTTGATCCGTTGGAAGGTTTTAACAGCCCGTTCAGAGAAAGTAGGTTGGAACTCGCCATTTGCTGCTTATTGCCGGATGGGGCTAACTCTGCTTTTCCATGTTCTACAGCTCTGTCTGCAAGCAGACGGTGGAGAAACTCGCCTTCGGAATGAGTTCACAAAGGAATGTGTGGCAAATAAAAGACGTGGCTAGAAAATGTGTTCCGTACAGTACGTACATTGCGTACATTAAGTATGCACATTGTAAAATGGTATTTACTCTATGCTCGCGCCTACTGTAATCTCAATCGAGGAATCAGTATTCGTGCTCCCTATCTGAGCTATCTTCCGACACACTCTGCGCGGCAGAAGCCTCAAAGGCCTTTCCGGACCACTGTCTGGGCGCCTGTCCGACGGATCCTGCGCCTCGAGTAGAGCCGATTTTGTCTCTGATTGGAATGGCGATGACTCCTCCACTGCCTGCAAATGGATTTCTCCTGCCAGAACAAATGACATCATCGGTCGGTAGGAAAAAAGTGCGACATCGGAGTTGTTGCTTTTTGTTGGACTAGGGGGATTAGGATTACGTAATCGACTTTGGCTCGATCGGCTGAAGATTCCAACCTACGGACGCCGACACACGCATCCTCAAGTCTTCTTCATCGTCTTCTCCACAGTTCAATCCTGTGCCTGCCTCCAGATCCTGTCGTGAAGCCACCGGATCAAGCGCTCGTATTCTTGGGAGGAACCCTTTGCGCCCAATAGTGCCCCCCACATCTCCCGAACGAGCGACAAGTAACTTTTCCTGCTCTATTCCACGCTGCCGCCCGCCGCCATCGGAATTGTTAAGGGGGCATGTAGGCAAGTAGTGCCACCTGTCGATGAGGTGCCGCTTCCAACCATTCTTGGAGCATGCATGAATTTCGGGCGCAATTGCGACAAGATGAAGGTGGTGAGGTCATCGTACCGAACGAGTGGACCCAGCCGCTTCTCCTGGGCGTCCATCAATCTCGTGAGCCTTGGCCAGCAGAAACCCCTCACCTGCCGATTTGTTACAGGCCAGACGTGAGCACTTGGCAAAATTTTCCAACAACGGCAAACGTGTTGCCTGAGTGCGTTACCGCGGGACTTGGAGAAGGGTTGGGCGCCTCTTCGGAAGGGCGCGCCAAAGGGAGTCTCTCGACAATGCACGTGCAAGTTGTGCTTATTCGGGAAGGGGCAGGGAGGGAGGAACCCACCGGAGCCTTCAGCAAGATTATCGGAGTGAATCGTTATGGCGATCTGTTCGTTCGCGCCATCTGCGCCCTCCACCACCGCCCGCCATACGATGCGCCACACGCACACCCGCCTGGACGACACAGTACAGGCTACCTGCGACCCCCAGAGGCCCAACTCGATGAGAAGATATGCGGGCCGGCCTGACCTATTGTGGTGAGAGTGTGACCACGCAGCCAAAAAAGTGCCCCAGTCTATCCCACGTGAAACACGCACGTTCAGGTACCGGGGGGGCACCTCCGCGGACTGCGCGAAACTGCAGGCCCTGATATGGTCGTGATGCCCCCGAGGAAACCTACGACTCACCGCTCATTTCGTGACACAAAGAAAAAACAGCAGGCACGCGTAGTAAAAGCCACCCGTAACAAGAAAGAGGTGCGGGTGCGGGTGAGGGGGGCTGGACGTGGAAGAGGCGAGAACTCCGGTGAAGGCTTCTGCCTCGCGGTCGAAGTAAACGAGCGCCAGCGAAGTCGGGAGCAATCCGCTCTTCCCACGAATGCCGTCCACCTGGAGAATCTATCTTAGCTATATAGCTCGTCAGATGTGCACGAATAGGGCAGGATATGGCGAGCGGCGGAAGAGGCTAACCTTTTCGCCGCCGGCACCGGCAGCGAGAAATACGAAAGTATTTCGTGCGAAACGCTGCAATCCACCCTCTGGCTCCGCGACCTGCCGGCTTGGGGGCGAACAGGCGAGAAGGAGGTGGCCGGAGATCGGCAGTGCGACAAGATCTAGAATGCTGCCGCCATCAAGCGGCCCTCCGTCCAGCGCCAACGACTGCAAACACTGTGCGCGTCCAAGGTGCCACACCTTGACTGCCCCATCTTCCGACGAGGTGCACAGTAGCTCCTGCCTCGCCCGATGTCCGGTTATCATCCGTCACTCTGTGCCCCAGACGCTGCGCAACTACTCATTCCCCCATCGGATACCTTGCGTATTGAGTGCACCAGGCAGGACTTGACACGCCGCGAATGGCCCTTAAGCCTTAGAGTTGACCGCGACTCGCCGGAGGCATTTTCGTCTGCTGTCTCCGCACCATCCCTCGCGGCGCAGTCCGGCAAGGGGGCGCCGGTCGATACGAGCTGCCCGGGTTCACATGGGGTATGAGATTCGAAATCAGGGTGAGTGCTGCCACAGAACTCGGGCCCTGTCACATCTGTCTGTGTACATCAATTCGAAAAATAATCACCCAGAGAGCGCCGTCAGAAGCGCCACATGCGATGACACCGTTGTTGCTCGGCAGCTCCGGCCGGAAGGTGCAAGCTGGAAGGTCTAATCCGCTCTTCTCCGATAGACGCAGCACCTTCGTGCATCGCCTGGAAGCCCCAGAAAGCTCCACTTAGGCACCAACCCCTCACAAGTCCCGAGAACTTGAGCGCACTAATCCGTCATGGTGCCTAGAAACTAGGCACAGCGCTGGTCACTCGGCCAAGGAAGCACCCGTCTGTTGTCCGCCATAGTCTGAGTACACCGTCTCTTCCGCCACTGCAAAGCCACATCCCCCGTGCATCGAACGCTGCGCAAGATACCTGAGCGCGAAAGAAATAACGCACTTGATACCACGGTAGCTGCGTGATGCTAAGAGTCTGGGGGACTCACGCGGTCCTCGTGACCAACAAGTGTGGCGACGCATTCTCCACCATCAGTGTGCCAGAGCCTCAAGGTTCCGTCGGCAGACCCGCTGCACAGCATCTCACCCAGGGGAGAGAAGACCATGCAGAGAACCCGACCTTTATGACCACGCAGTAGCGAGCATGATCCACTATCGATGGACCACAGCTTAATTGTCTTGTCCATCGTGGTGGCCTGAAATATTTGCCCAGTCAGCCATGATCCCTGAGCTCTAGATGGCAGATTGCCGCATGAAGAAACTACTTTATCAATTAGGATGCTGCGGGCTCTGGGGATGGTAAGAGCATGGCAGTCGCGTGCGCACCATATATTGGCTTTGAGACTGCAAGGCAACCAGCGAGTGAGCATCGCAGCCGGCCTTCAGGATCCGCTCGATGTCCATCACACGTCAACCCGTCGGGCGAAACGCCAAACTTCCTCCCTCTTCCCCTCCCCCGACCAATAGGCGGATCTCAAGACTTGAGCAGGTTCTGGAGCACAGGCCGGCGCGGACGACGCGAGCCACGCGTTGTGTGTGGGTGCGGTGACCTCAGCGCTGGAGCTGGAAGTCTCAGAAGTCAAATTGTGTCTACATTGGACAAAATTTGTCAAATGTTGTCAAATGTTGTTAACTTTTGGTTTACTTTTGGAGCCGTTGGTTCGAGAGCGGCTGAACTGAGATGCGGCTGATGAACACCCCGCTGTTGGTAGCATCTGCGATCGTAGTATCATCTGCTGCTGCGTATAATGACCTTTCGCACACGGCTGTGGCGTTTTTGTCGCATGGGATTTCCACCGTCCCTCTAAGCACTCGCGCAAGGGCATGCACTCCTGCTGTACACGGGGCGGGGCTGCGGCTGCGCGTGGGGTTGCGCCCTCGCGCGGCAAGGCAGGGGCCCATCGTCCCCCGCATGCAGCAGGTTCGAATCATCCATGTCCCGATACGCGGGTGCCGTGTGTGGAAGTAACTTGTCTACATTCTGGATGCATGTGTAGTTTTATGCTGCAGCAATGCAGGCTGAGCGTTGCGTTCGGTGTGAGCAGCCGCAGTGGGAGCTTGAGGGAACCCTGAAGGTGGTCATGGACGCAATGCAATTTGACTCGGGCTTCACCAAGAGGGAGTTTGTGGTGACCACGGATGAAATGTACCCTCAGGTCACTTCAAGTCATTTCTATCTCTATCTCTACCTCGATGTGACCTGGCAAAAGGTTTCCAGGGTTTACTGATCCATCAGATGCGCGGGGATATTACTGACTCAGCAGGCCCTCAGCAGACTTGCGAGTGATACGGCTGAGTGTCCGGGGCCCCGCAGGACGTCAAATTTGAGCTTTACAAGGAGAAGACTGGCCTGATCGACCGTTTCACCCCAGGAGAGAAGGTCAAGGTGCGCCAACTGGCCAAGATCGGCTCACCTCACATATATTCACTGCATGTGCTGCGCTTCATTCAAACGGTGGTCGGATAGCACAGGGCTTGCGCACGAGGGCAGTGAGTGAACGCAGTGACCCAGTGGCTCTCCCGTGCACAGGTCAACTTCAACATTCGTGGCAACGAATGGAATGGAAAGTACTTCGTCAACCTCAATGTGCAGTTCCGCCCGAACCCCCAGGTGTGAGTCCGCGTTGCAAGGCAGGGAGGTGACGTGCTTGTGGTGGCGGCAGGCTTGGCGGGTGGAGCCAGTATCGCAAAGCGTGCAAGAGCACCAGCTCAAGGCGGATGCTGCAATGGACCAACCCGATTGGGCCAGTGCGCCTCCTCACCCGGCGCCCCAGGCTCCATGCCTACTTGTTCTTCTGCTTGCTGGATGTTCTCTTTGATTTTGGTCGCGGGCAGATTACGGCAACAAGGTGGAGCCAACCAAGACGCCATCTGCGGGTTCGGGAAGCAGCGGGGGCAGCGGGGGCAGCAACGGTTGGGATGAAGACATCCCTTTTGGCGAGTGAAACCAGAGTCACAGCCTCGGATATGCTGGGCGTGGTGCAGATCGGATCGGAAAGCAGTGTAGACCTGCTTGAACAGCAGCATCACGCACGGTGCGCTGATGTGGAGTCGATGATATCTTTTAACTCGTGGACAAAGCACGCTCCTTATCCTTTCTTGACGAATTGAACTGGGAATGACACCATGCGTCTAATCGAAACTAAATTCCTCTAAGATCTGAGAAGAAGAGGGCGCTGGCGGTGCCCCCGAGGAGCTCGCCAGACTTGCTATCGAGAAGCTCTTCTTGCGCCAGCCTGACAACCTGCGCACTCCCAACATCCGAACATTTGAGCCCAAAATAGGGAGTAGGGTGCCTAACGCCATGTTCACTACTACGTTCCTTGCAGAGTAAGGGAGCGAGAAGGGGACCTGATCGTAGGTAGCCCCACCGCCTGGCCAGACAGGTCGCGTGCAGACCGGCCAGTCTGTAGCAAACATGCTGCGCTTTGTCCCGAAGGCGCTGACCACCCGCCGAGCCAGCGCTAATCCGTCCGCCCACGGGTATTCCCGTTCGGTTCCAATCGCCCAAGTGTGGGACACCTGTAATAGAAGTCACCACACCGACACGCCGACTCAGTCCACGGCGCAGCATGAGAGAAATGACGACGTGGGGACTGGGATCGCACCTTGACGTAGACGTTGGAGAGTTCGGCGAGAGCAAGAAGCGCAGTAACTTGGCGCTCATCCGACGGCGCCACGTCCCCCATATGGTCGATCACAAACTGCCGCAACGTGAAAGATCGGCCAGCTCTTCCCACGGATAATAAGCGGGTGGGAACGGAACCTGTGTTTGAGGATGGCGCCGGATGATTGGAGCTACCCAGTCGAGCGTATTCCCGCCGCCCCTGCCGCCGCCATACCGACGGGCACTGCCTTTTAGCAATGATTACAGAGAAATGGGTGCAACAGTCGCTACAGACAAGAAAAAGAGGCAGGGGAGAGCTACAGCATGGGCGGTATGTCAGCTGAAACAGGACCGCACTTTCCGAGGAAGAGAAGGACAGGGAGGCCGAGCGAGCTGGCTTTGTCCAATATCTCGCCCATAAGAGACGTCTCCCACCACAAGCGCTGCACAGGTCCGAAGCGCACGCCTACTGCCCCAGATGCAGCTACCTTCTCAAGCGCGAGCGGTGCATCCACGTCCTCAGGATCAATCCGTGCTACAGCCGAGAACCTGTGCCCGGACCATAGCTTCTTCAACGGGTCGCACTTCCGAGAACTGTTTCCTGGTGTGTTCCAAGCTAGTGTTACCTATCAGGCCACCGCTTGACGCAGTCCAGGACGTAGGAGTTATCGAAGGCGTAGCAGATTGGCTGAATCTGCCCGAAGACCGCCCCGCCACGTCCATTTACTCCTCAAGGCACACATTTTGTTAAAAGGTCTGGTAGTACCAACACTGTTTTGTCGACGCCGTTGTCGTCCATGAGCTTCAATAGCATCTCTGCTGAAGCAGGCTCAGCTGCACCGCCCTGTGGCGGTCGTTCATTGCATCTCAGCGGCTGTGCTGTCGGATGGCCAGAGCGCGCCAGTAAGATTCAGTGCCTGCTTGCGAAGAAAGTGTGCCAGGCTGACCTGAGTCCACGGCGTTGCGCCGGCTGGCTGCTTTGCAAATGGATATTTCGGGTCGTCGACCCAAACGTGGCAGGCGCTGTCAATGACTGGGAAATTCATCACGCCTCCGCCAAGTCCACTCGGCGTCTCGAGGCGGCTTCTGCGTCCCTGCGGATTCGAAGACACTTAGCCGCTGCAAGGAATGGACGAACCGAGGCTCGGTCTCAAATGCCACACAGGGCCTCGAATCCCACCTGACGCAACAATGAGGTCGCTGCAAGGATCGCCGGCGCCGACGCGACCAACTCCCTGCGATGTACAAATGCGGGCGGCACAGGACCGACCCATGCAGTAGGAGCACCCGACCACGTGTGCAGTGTCTCAAAGCAGAAGGCCGATGAAACAAAACCGATCAATGCAAAGAGAATCACGGCGCCACAGGACCTCTGGAACATGCACGCGGCGGCGGGGCGCAACCTGGTATTCTGAGTCGGACGCGACCAGAATATCAGGCCCAGCAGTTAAAACAATATTGAGACTGTTTTAAACCCACGCGAGACGCAAATTCGTCCACTTCCGGGCTCGCTCCACCCAATTTGTACCGATTCGGCCTCGAAATTGACTTTTGCATAGTCGCGAGACCCAATTTCAGCGCGGGGTAATACACCCCACCGCCAAGCGTGAGGACCTTTCGCCTTGAATGAAACCCTTTGTCTGTAGGACACGTTTCGACATGATGCGGCTGTGCCTTGCGCTGGCCCTCGTGGCGGCGTCCGCTGCGGCACCCGTCATTAACACGCCTGTCCTTCGCATGCGCGGCGGCGGCAAGTACTACCCCAAGCTCCCGGACTCCGTGAAGCCCGGTGTGATCACGGGCCAAGCCGTCAAGGATCTCCTCCAAGCGGCCAAGGAACAAGGATACGCGATCCCCGCCGTCAACTGCGTGACTTCCTCCAGCATCAACACTGTGCTTGAGGCGGGTCGCAAGTACAACTCCCCTGTTATGATTCAGTTTTCGAACGGAGGCTCGCAATTCATGGCGGGCAAGAGCCTCCCGAACGACAAGGACAAGCTCCAGGCCTGCGTCACCGGTGCCATCGCGGTACGTTTTCGGCCCGACACCCCCTCGACATCCGTGTCAGAGTGGTTCTCAACCATCCATATGTTTGGCTCTGTGCTGTACGCTGAGACTTGCTGTTCGATGTTGCTCGACGTTGGGCAAGCAAGAAACATATGTACGGGGAGAGAGTGGGGCGTATCTCGTGCGAGGCTCTCATGCGGGTTTTATGCGCTTTGGTGCATCGCGAAAGCATGGAGAAGGAAGGGGATATAGGGTAGTTGCGTGTGGCGGCGACGTGGTGCGCCAGCGCCACAGGTGCATGAAGCACTCGGGCGGTTGAGTCAACGACCTGGCGGACAGGGCCAGGTGGAGCGAGCTACGAGCATTCATGAAACTAACGCTTGAGCGGGGATGCAGGGCGCACACCATACCCGCCTCGTTGCGGAATCGTACGGCATTCCGGTGAGGCCCCTGACCGCCACGGATGGGTGGTGGTGACGGATTGGTGATGTTTGACCGATGGCTTGTAGCGTGCTTGTGTTGAGTCGCGCTAGTGGCGTGTTGCATGCTGTTGGTCAGTAGCGCTAAGCTGTGAAGAACCAGGATGAAAACTTCTTGCCATGTTGTCTCACTTTTGAGAATTTGGAGATCATG
>Ga0115567_10000976_pt1 | contig 28491 bp, 26 predicted proteins | sample COGITO_mtgs_1204_2_FD_88679 | JGI IMG/M metagenome (GOLD analysis project Ga0115567, IMG submission 88679) | Pelagic marine microbial communities from North Sea - COGITO_mtgs_120412 | ecosystem: Environmental > Aquatic > Marine > Epipelagic | place: Germany:Helgoland, sampling site Kabeltonne... | reverse complement strand
GTTCGACCGTATCCAGAGTATTATTCACTCCAACATTATTGGGGAAGCGAATTATGCCCATTCCATGTTCTCGTTCCCTATCCAGCCGGCACGGTTTTACCGTATCAACCGACCAATGAAAAATGGGGGTGGCGCCCTCTGGGATATCGGCCCTTACGCCATCCATACAATCAGACAGTGCTTTAAAGAGAACCCACTAAAGGTATACGCACAAGCGGAATTGAATGAGCATGGCGCGGATATCTCAGCTACCGGGATGATTGATTTTGGCAATCATAAACGTGCGACCTTTGACATTAGCTTTAACTGCACCCGGCGCTCAGAATTTGAGGTATTTGGTCCTAATGGCCGAGTGAAATGTCCGACCGTATGGCAGCCTGAGGATCAGACCGCAAAAATTATCTATACGACAGAAAAGTCAGGGCTCACCGAAGAGATTGTGCCGAAGGCTAATCACTTTGATCGGGAAATCCAGCATTTTAATGAGTTAATTTTAAGGCGCATAACGCCGAAGTTAGATGAACAAGATGCGGTGTGGAATGCTAAAACACTTGAAGGTATACAGAAGAGCATTGAGGCCAATATGTGGGTTAATCTGTAATGAGCAAGGCTTGGATTTTTGACTTTGATGGGACGTTAGTTCATTCGGAGACTTTAATAACTAAATGTTTTCAGCGCATCACCAAACAATTAGCGCCCCAAAGGGTGCAAATTGCACAAAAGATTCTCATTGGCCCTCCTCTACGGCAAACTGTAGCAGAAATCTTAGGTTCACCAGAGCATCCTCTGATCGATGAGTTCATCAGTGCTTTTATTCAGCTGCATGATGATAGGGTACTAACCCATACAAAACCATATCCATACGCTAATGACACTCTAAAAAAACTCTATCGGCAAGGCACAAAAATGGCTATCGCTACTAATAAAAGAGTTGCTCCTACCCAAAAAATTATCAATCATTTTGGTTGGGAAAAATTTTTTATTCAGGTGGAATGTTCAGATAGCACCCCATCCCTTCGAAGCAAAAATGAAATGATAAGTACCATTATCTCAAAAGATAGTGACTTTAAGGGTTCGTATTTCGTTGGAGATACGGTCAATGATGGTTTAAGCGCAAACGATAATAGCCTTCCCTTTATTAAAGCTAGCTTTGGATACGGAAGAAAACAAGACTGGTCTCAAATTAAAATATTATTATCAGTCGATGATTTTAAAGCCATAGAGACTTTTGTAGTTAACCATGGAGGCTAATAATTCATGCGGAGATCAAGGTGGGGTGAGTTTCTTTCCTGAGCTAAACTTTAACACTTTTCGTTTTCTTTAAAGCCATATCTTTGGGTTGATAATCCTCCACCCAATTTTTTATTTCCCTCTTTATTGTATGTTCATCTTTTTCATTGATAGTGCCAATCCATTTAAGAAGATTGCCTGCCCATAAACCACTAACTTTCTTAGCGTTGGCGATAAAAATTTTATTATGTAGAGTCGGCAACACTTTTTCATGGTCCATCAAAAGCTCTTCATATAGCTTCTCTCCTGGACGTGTGCCCGAAAAAGTAATTTTAATTTCTTTTTCCGAAAAGCCTGAAAGCTTAATCATATTTCTTGCTAAATCTAGAATCTTAACAGGGACACCCATATCAAGCACAAAAATCTCCCCTCGCCTGCCAAGTAAGCATGACTGTAATACAAGTTGCGTGGCCTCAGGGATGGACATGAAGAAACGTGTCATCAACTTATGAGTCACAGTAACTGGACCACCATTAGCAATCTGCTCGCGAAACTTTGGGATAACACTGCCACTGCTCCCCAAAACATTCCCGAACCTCACGCTTACAAAGCTTGTTCCGGTTTTTTTTTGAAGGCTTTGGCAGACCATTTCGGACATGCGCTTTGTTGCCCCCATAACATTGGTCGGATTAACTGCCTTATCAGTTGAAATTAGAATAAATTTAGGCACTCTAGCCTTAATGGCTGCCTTTGCTATTGTATGCGTCCCGATTACATTGTTATAAATACATTGTGCTACGTTTATATTTTCCATGAGCGGTACATGCTTGTATGCGGCTGCATGAAATACTACGCTAGGCTTAAACTTTGACAATACATTATCAGCTAAATTTACGTTCTTTACGTCAGTGACAACGTAGGTTATGTTGGATTGAGCTGGAGTACTGTCAAGTTCTTGTTGGAGTCCATATAAAGCATACTCCGAATGATCAATGCAGACCAAACAACTTGGGTTGAATTGGAGTATTTGACGGCATAATTCTGAACCAATAGACCCTGCAGCACCGCTAACAACAATCGACTTACCCTTAATTAGCTCTTGTAATCCGGAGGAGTCGATTTCTACCGGTTCACGACCAAGCAGGTCTTCTACTTTCACTGGCTTTATCTGTGAAATAGTCATTCGACCGGAAATTATGTCATCCAGTGAAGGGGCGGTAAGTACCTTTTTTTTCTGTATCAGGGCTGTATCTAAAATTATTTTCCGGTCGGCATTAGTGAGGCTTGTTGATGCAATAACAATATGCTGATATTCTAAAGATGAGCTTAGCGTAGGTAGCATAGACAAGGATCCAAGAACCTTAACCCCGGCAATCTCTCGGTTTTTCATCGATGGGTTTGAATCTAGTGCCCCGACCACCCTCCACTCCTTACTGTATTTAAATTCCTTAATAAGGTTTGCCGCCGTACGATCTGCTCCAATCACAATAAGTGACTCACCTGACAACGAGCCTAGAAAAAATAATTGTCTCTCTCTCATTAATCGATATAAAAAACGGCCACCACCAATAAAAGAAATAGCTAAAATTAAATTTAACACGACAATGGATCGCGGTATTATAAAGTCAAGACTGTAGGTGAGGACGATAATGCCAAACAATATTTCAACTAAGAACAATGCAATGACAATCTTCTGAAGCTCAATCATTCCAGAAAAACGCCAAGTACCTCGATATAAACCTAGCCCAAACAAAGCGATGATCTCGAATAAAATAAGATACGGCGCACAATTAAGCATGACCAAGAAATGTTCTTGTGGAATTGAAAAATTAAACCTAAGTAAATAACCGATATACCAGGCACATAATAGACTTATTAGATCGTAAGCAATGACTATGGGTTTTTTAAATCTTTCAACATTCATTATTTAATTGGGCAGCCTTAATGAGAAATATCACTCTTTGTAAATATTTTTTTTAGGGTTATTAGCAGGATATACATATCAAAAAGTGTACATTTTTTACGGTTATATTGTAAGTCATAATCAACTTTATCCTCTATAGAGAGGTGGTCCCGCCCTTTGATTTGGGCTAGCCCTGTCAGTCCGGGTCTAAGCTTATGTAGCGCGTTGTTGGTTCTGAGTGTTACTAGGTCATGCTGATTAAATAGAGCCGGCCTGGGACCGACCAGGCTCATATCCCCAAGAAAAACTGACCACAGCTGAGGAACTTCATCCAAGCTAGTCTTTCGTAAAAAAGACCCGATAGGGGTAAGGTATTTTTTTGGGTCGTCCATCAGGTGAGTGGCAATATCTGGGCTATCAATGTGCATGGTCCTAAATTTCGGCATGGCTATGACCTTGTTGAACCTTCCTATTCTTTTAGACCAATGAATTGCCGGGCCGGTCGACGTTAAACGCACTGCCAGTCCTATAACTACCATCGGTATACTTAACATAAGTAGCAATAACGTTGACAACATGATATCAATAAGCCGCTTCATCTAATCAGGTCTCAGTAAGCATAAAAAAAGGGTCATCATTTTATTGCTCCAAGATGTCATGATAGAATTTTACCCATGATGACGTCACACTATCAGCATTGAAATCTTTAATGGCTCTTTGGTAGGCAAAGTCTCCCAAGCTTTGACGTAACACTGGGTCAGCATTCAGCCTGTTAATGCAAGCTGCGATAGCATCGATGTCTCGTACAGGATGAAGCAACCCTGACTTATCACTAGCAATGGCGTCATTAATACCGTATATATCAGAACCCATTGCCGGTATACCTACCGATGCCGCCTCAATAATAACAGAGCCAAAACCTTCTCGGTGGCTAGGAAGCGTTAGCACGTCACCGGCAGATAAGAAGTGCTCAGGCGTGAATGAGTAGCCGACAAATTTAATATTGTTTAAAAGACCAGGAAATTCATCCACAACCCTGCCGACAACATTCTCTTCGTCAGGGCCGACCACAATGAGATATATTGCAGGGTTTGCTATGCGCTCTAAGGCTTCTATCAGATCATAGATACCCTTAACCTCGGAAAGCCTCGCAATAAATACTAGGCACAATGCATCGTCGGGTATGGCCAGCTGCTGCCTAATAACCCTCCTTTTATCTTGGTTAAATTTAAACTTATGGGTATCAACGCCAGATATGGAGCCCGCTCCCAAAACCTTGCCCTTGCCTTTATGGAAAATGCCTTGGTCATGAAGAAATGTTAACTGGGAATGGCTATCAACTAAACAGTCAGTCGTGAGAGCGCCTGTAACTCTATCAGCAAGCTTTAAAACACAGGCTCTAATACCCTTATCATGAGGCCAGACCTGTCCGGTAAAAATATGGATTCTTTTTTTAAATCGTAATGCGTAACCAAGGATTGCGGTGAAAAATCCTATTTTTGGTGTAATGGAATGGATGCAATCAAATCTATTTGTTAGCATAAAAAGAAAAAGCATAAAAAAAGTAAGCATGTCTCCATATAAACTTAACCCCCTCTTAAAAGGTATCTTATGAGTTTTTACAACAATACCTTTTTCCTCTAGTGTTGAAAGTCGATCAAAATTCCCAACCAAAGTCACGTCATAAATCTTTGACAGTGACCTCAGGTGGTTGATAAGAAAGTGATTGACTACGTACTCAACGTTTACAACAAAACAAATTTTTTTTCTCAAAATCTTATATCCTCTAACTTACAAACAGAGCAGTTTCAATCTTACCAAATCTTTGCTATAAATATTATCTACTGTATGTGGAGCGTATTTTATATCTAAAATTGAAGTGTAACAGTCATGCATCGCCCTAAAAATAAATAAAGAGATTGCAAGTAAAGCGAAGCTAATTAACTTTTTATTTCGTGCATAACTTTACTGCATACACAATTGGTGATAACGAATTTTTAATAACACACTAAAGCCAATACCCTCTCTAACTCGATAAGCCAAACAGACTTCTTCTAGGCAAGAAAAATTACTCTCTTCAAATGTTCTTAATAACAATCCTTGATCTTCACATAAATATGGGGCTGGCTCAGCATAATGGTTTTTTTTAAACCATTGTAATCTACCCATCCAAGTAGGGTGTGGCATACAAAAACCTTTCCATGGCGCAGAAGTGATTTCCGCATGTGAGAGTAAAGATGGCAAATACCCTAAAGGCTCCCCCTCCATTGAAATTTTTATTGCACGCGTTAAAAGCAAGTCTAAATCAAGACTCTCTTCTAAAGCGTCCACCTGTTTTGAAAGGCGGTCCGGGTAAGAGAAGTCGCCTTGATCCATGAGAGCAAAATAACGCCCTTTTGCAAGGTTAATCACCTCATTTAGCCGAGCTGCCAGGCCTTTATTTTGACCATCTTTAATTATTATTATGCGACTATCTTGAACATTTGCAATATAGGATAAAGCATTATCAGTTGACCCATCGTCAATGATGTACAGCTCCCAATCTGTAAGTGTTTGTTGCATAATCGATAGAACTGCAGGCCTTAAATATTTACCAATGTTATAAATTGGCATCGCCACATTTACTAATGGTTCATCACAATTTTGCAACACCGAGACATCAAAATACTGAGCAAGAGAGTGTAAATGGCTGAGCAGGAATGCATTAACAGCGTACTCTACAGTTGCAACAAAATAAATGTGATCTATTTTTTACTCATACAAACTCTTCAAATATTCAGTAGCAAACTCAGGGATGGATCTAGATGGAATGAAGCCCAAAACGTCTTTAATCTTATTACTAGGGTAGGTTGTTTTTGAGACTAAGGCATCGACTCTGCTTTTATTAAGGGGGGTTTGAATAAACTTACTAAGAATAAAAACAGAAAGTCTTACAAAACTCTCAGGTATACATAAAAAATTATCAGCAAAACCATAATAATTTGAAACTTTCGCGACAATATTAGTCAGCGCGCAATCGTTCGACAAATTGAAAACTTGATTTTTTGCTCTACTGTCCATGGTGCAAATCAATATAGCATCAATGACATCTTCAAGATGCACATATGAAGTAATAGAAGACTTTGACCCAATATAAAAAAACTTTTTACTTTTAATTGCTCTTAAAAATTGCCCAAAAGATCTATTTGGCATCCCCAAACCAACAATGTTTGAAGGCCTTAATATACTATAAGTAAATAAATTTTTTGAGGATTTTTTAATAATCTCATCGGCCAGTGATTTAGTTGATTCATATATGCCTTTCGGCATAATTTCGGAGGTTTCTAAAATAATTCTTGGGGAACTCGGATTTTTTGCAGGACCATAACAACCAACGCTACTAAGCTGAACAAAGTGCAATGGCCTAGAATTTTTTTGACATGCTTGATTAATAGCGTTAATTAGCCTCTCAACACCCTCAACATGAATTTTTTGCATCTGACTTAAATCTGAGGTTTCTCCAGCACAATTAATTAACACATCACATCCTATTAGGAACTTATCAATATGAATGCCTGGCAATGATAAATCGCCTACAAAAACATCAACACCATGAGGAAAAGTTTTATTTGCATGACGTGTTAACACGCTAATTGATAAACCTTTTTCTAGCAATTTATCAACAAGTCTAGTTCCTACAAAACCACTGCCCCCTGTGATACATATTTTCAATTTTTTATTTTTCAGAGCTCGACTCACAATAGTTTGATTTTTACGGTTCCTTTTATCCTGTAATATCAGTTTTTGCACCCTCAATAAAACCTAAAAGGTATCCACATACTGGATCAAAAGATTTATTAATTAATGATTGTACGAAAGACTCAAGAAGCATCCCAAGCAACAACCAAACAAAAGAAGTCATTGCCCAACCCCAATTTTTTCTTTTTTTATAGAATAAAAAGCACTCCTTCAGCTTGCGGCGCTGCCTAACCCCAAGGTAATCCCTACCAATTGGTGAGAAATAATGTGCTAACCGAGCATTTGGATTGATGAACAAACGTTTACCAAATTGCCGTACAACCCGAGTAGAAAATTCGATATCTTCAAACATATGAAAACCATTTAGCACATCAAATGGAACAACCTTAAAAACATCTTTACGCCATGCAGACAAGCCACCTGAGATCACCTCACTTGTAATTAAATTGTTTCCACGCTCGGTATATCGTCCATAAAGACCAACTCGAATATCCTTAAATATTCCACGGTGAAATAATTGAAATAATATTTCATACATAACAGTCTGGTTAGGTGGGTTAGTAATAATTCCGCAACAGCCCAACATTTCAGGTTTAACAACAAAACCATTTTCAATCTGCTCTATGAAATCAGCTTCCAAAATAACATCATCCTCAAGAAAACAGATGATATCTCCACCAGCCCTCTCAGTCGCAACGCGCTTTGCATCTACCAACCCCAAAATTAGTGGGTCATGAACATAGATAAGCTTAATGTTCTCAAATTTCAACATTTGCTTTTCAACTAAAATACGTGATTCATCCCCAGCACTCTGGTCAACTATAATTAACTCATCTGGTGGCTGCGTCTGATAACAAATCGAAGTTACTGCCTTAGCTAAATCTTTGTGGCGATTACGTGTGGGTATTACTGCGCTGAATATACCCCCTCTCCTCGAATTTTGCATTAAATCATGTTTCACCAGATTTGACATGTTTAAGTCCATAATAAAAAAGATTACATTTAGAGATAATTTTTAACATCCAATACATTAACAAGATACTAACAAACAAGTGAGCAGTATTACCTAAAACAGCATCAATCCCTTATGAGCTCAAGGCCCCAACCAAAAATATAGCATCGTTATCTTTACAAAGACATGGCTTATTTTATTAAATATTGAAGTATAGGAAAAGGTAAATAAATATAAAAAAATATAATCACCTCCTTCAAATAAAATAAAAGCGGATGGAATATTTAAATACAAAATGTAAACCAACAAAATGGAATAGCTAGCGGATTTTTGCGAAATCTTTTATTGAGACTCATCAATGAAATGATAGCAATAAATATGCAGCCGAATAAAGTTGATACAATGCCAGTCCCAGAAATAAATCCATACATGGCGAAAAAACTTATAAACATACTCCCAAAGAAATATCCTTTGAAAATATCTTCGCTATTGAGTCCGAGCTGTAGATTTTAAACAACATTAAATTCATTGCCCTTATTTCGAAATTAAATCCAACACATCTCGCCAACGTGACAATGTATTATCCAAGCAAAAATAGGGTACAGTCACTGCTAACTTATGTTGCTTTGTTTTACTTAAAGCAGTTGCTAACTCAACTGAATTTCTGACATAGACTACATTATCTAGGCCGCGTAGTGGGCTCATATTAAATTCATTACCATCCAACATTTGAATTACTGGTACACCTAAACAATATGCATCCACAGCAGCTGAAGTTATATTGCTTGTAAAGGTCACATCACAGTTCCTAAGCAAATCGGCCAATGAGTCATTACTTCTTTTTAATTTAAGTTTTAAATAATTATCTAATTTTAACGGATAAGCAGGATGTGACCTAAATAAATATACAGTATCTTTAGGTAAGGACTTAGCGGCTAATTCTAGCCAAGCAAGTATTTTTAAATTGGTTGTTTGAAGAAAGTCACCACAGACTAAAACAGTTAGCGGTCTTGTCAAATCACGCGGCTTTTGATGCATGTGTGGCTTTGCCAAATGAAGAAATCGCAAGGCCTCAATCTCTGTGATTCGACTAGACGGATACCCCCCCGCTAAAATAGATTTGTAAGCAACAGGACCATTGACAGCTAAGATGTCTGGTAATGGCAAGTCATTAAAATCACGACGAAGATAGCTACGTGAGTCATAAAAATATCGCAAATCCCAATAACGAACTGTTGTGTGAGGAGTGCCAATTAACTTCCCATGTCCATGAAATTTCCATGCATAGATAAGTGCCATTTCCCAAGGTTGATTCTCAGCTATATAAACACCTAAACGCTGCTTAGGTATAATGTCAAAGATTTCAAGAAAAAGTGACAACTTTAAGCAAGTATCTATTGCTGAGCTACCACACAGAGAATTCTTCCACTCCTCAGCATGCAATGCCCATAAATTAAGATTAGACCCCGTTGGGAAAACCTCACGAATACTTTGCACCCTACTAAATGACCTACGAATTTTAAAAAAAGTAGCGAGCACAGTCATTAATGCTTTAAATTTTAATGGGCGCTCTAGCAATGTATGAAACTGCCCATTATTCGATGATGAATTAAAGGTATTAATTAGATGATTTGCTTGCTTTATTGAGGCCACTGCAGGATGAGAGAAAAATAAGTGAGCCCAATTAGACTTAATGTCCCATTGTTGAAGTTTATCTATGAGCTCTGTCCAATAATTGGATCTAAATTTTCCTGCTAAAACTGATTGCTTATCAAGATGGACTAAAGCATCAATAAACATTACTTCCCCTACAACGTTTGGTGTTTTGATATTTCTTACAAAGTAAATTGGAAACGTTCTTACTAAGTATCTCAAAAGAAAAATTAATGCTCTTATTGACCCCGGCAGTGAATGAAACAATAACTTTATAAAGCCTTTTTTACGTACAGCCTTAGTCTTTTTAAATTGAAAATTTATAACATTTCTCTGGCAAAAATGCTCTATACAATCGGCCAACCGCTGATTATCAGATGTCAAAAAAATATCAGTGTTTTTTTGTTTTCCTACAAAATCTTCCAATGCTAGCGCTTTAATTGCATCATTAATCTCCGATGTGCCAGAACTGTTAAATTTTTGCCCAATAGAACTTGTCCACCAAAAACTAAACCCTGGCCGTATAGACAAATGATCGATGACTCTTTTACCATCAATTTTAGTTTCGCCTAAATTATAAATCCATGCTAAATATTTAGACCTTAACTCCTCTGCATTTTGCTCTACAAGCTGAACAATTGAGATGTCACTTGGATTATTAGTATCAGGGAATTGTTGCCAGAGCAACGTGGTCCAATCACCAGCAGGAGCAACACCTGCATCATCCCAGATAAACAAAACTCTTTTTCTAGGTAAGCTATTATTAACTGAGGAATCAGACATTCATGCCCTGCATCAACCCTGCCACTTTTTGTAAGTCGGCTGGCGTATCAACTGCCTGGGTGTCATGCAAAGTTGGTACCATACGTACTTTCATCCCATGCTCTAGAATGCGCATCATATCTACCGATTCCACAATCTCTAAAGGAGTGGGTGCAAGCTTTGTATATTCGATTAAATAGTCTCGGCGAAACGGAATAATACAAACCTGCTTACCCATTGGAATATTGTCAACTTTGCAACGAGTGGGGATAGCTTCACGAGAGAAATACATTGCGTTGCCATTAAGATCGCAGACCACCTTGATACAGTTTCTATCCTCAAATTCAGCAATATCTTTGATTTTTCCCAATAAATTAGTCACTTGAATAGCGGGGTCATCAAGCATGGGTTGCACGGCTTCCTCAATCATATCAGGATGAGTCATTGGCTCATCTCCCTGAACCATTACTACAATGTCGTAGCGGGTGTTATTCGTTTTTTCAAGCTTTAATAGTGCTTCAGCACAACGATCCGATGCACGCTCATAAGTATCCGCTGTCATCACAGCGGTTCCTCCAATAGATTCAATGTAATCAAATATTTCTTGGTCGCACGTTGCCACCGCCGTCATTGATAGCATTGGTGATTTAGCAACACGTTCATAGACATGTCCAATCATAGGCTTATCTAAAATTGACGCCATTGGCTTTCCAGGAAAGCGACTGCTACCCATACGAGCTGGAATAAGAGCAAGGATTTTCATAATATTCTCAAATTGGTTAATTATTTAGTTAAGCTAAATTTTGATTTACGAGCCCATTCAACAAACTTTCGCAAACCAATGTCTATAGGAACAAACGACTTCATACTAAGGCAGCTGCTCAGTTTGGTGACATCGGCAAATATGCCACTTTGATCACCAGGCGTTGCACCTTGCACAAAATAACTACTACCTGGCACAAGTTCGCACACCATCTCAAGCAAACCACCGACCTTAGTTTTTATACCCGTACCTAGGTTTAATGTCTGCCCAAGAGCGGAAGAATAGGTGCTGGCGCGAAACCAAGCTTCTACTACATCATCAATAAAAATCAAGTCTCGAAAGCGATCTGTACTGCCTTTAACTTCAATCCGTCCATTAGCCAAAGCCTGCGCCAAATAAATACTCACCATACCTTGCCGAAGATTACTCAAATCCTGGCCCGGACCGTAGACATTAAACATACGTAAAGAAACTGAGGGGAGCTTTCCTTGATAAACGCGCAAGTAGCCTTCTGAGGTGTGCTTACCAACACCATAACATGACAACGGTCTACATTCATGACTTTCACTGATAGCTTCATCAGGTACCGCACCATAAGTTGACATCGAACTCGCATACACTAAACGCTCAATTTTATTTTCTATACCGTAATGAATTAAATTGAGCGTAGAAACTGTGTTTTTTTCTAAATCGGCTACAGGGTCATCAAAACTAATTTCCCCTGATGATTGGCCAGCTAGATGTAGAATCTTTCGACAATCACAAGGCAACATGGCTATAGTAGATGCCAAAGCAAGGTCGCCTTTAATAAATTCAACCCCTTCTGGGATGTTATCTAAGTGTCCGCCTGATAGATCGTCAACACCAACAACCGAATACCCTTCACGCAAAAAACGGGATGCCACATTTGATCCGATAAAACCAGCTACTCCTGTAATCAATATTTTTTTCATAATTTATACTTTATTCTTTACTGATAACACCAACTAACGTATCGCACTTGCCAGTTTGAATTAATGATTGTTTATAGCTATCTTCAAGTTTCAAACCTAAAGTCTCCGTAAAACGTCCCATCCCCCCCGGCATTCCATCCCTAGCCCAAACCATGTGATTCGATAAATCATAGCGTTGATCACGAAGAATTTCATATGGTAGACCTATCTGCTTAAGCAGATAATGTAGAGAGTCCTCGCTGAAATACCAGGGGTGTGCCACAGACCAATAGAATCTCTCGAAAGCTGGAATGTCGTAAACTGAATACAAAGGGTCCGCCGCATTCGGAATCTCAAAAATAATTTTTCCTCCAGGCTTAAGCAGGTTGAGTTGTGCCTCAAGAAAAGCCACGGGGTCGGCAATATGCTCGAGTACAAAGAAATGCAGGATGACATCAAACTGCACATCCGGAGCCACTTCCTGCATTTGTCTCAATGAATCGTAGGCAGTCAGACCACGGTTCTTGACAAACTCACTGAACACTCCGGAGGGTTCGATGCCCGTACAATCATGCCCGGCCTCAGCGAGAGGAAAGAGCATGAATCCGGAAGAACAGCCGACTTCAAGCACTCTGGAATGTTCGTCCAGATGTGGTGCCAAATATTTCATGCGGCGCTGTCTGGTTGGCTCATTAGCGATTATATGATCCTCAGCCTTGTGCCATCCTCCCTTATTCCCGGCACGGCTCGCCATAAATCCTTCAAATTCAGCAGCATAAAAGCGCGCCTCTTCTTCTGGGGTCAACCCAGGATATTGGTAGCGTACATCACATACTTCACAATAAAAAAAAGCACGTGGCTGATTCTTTGCTCCACCATAAACATGATGGGTTACCACAGATTGCTTCTCTCCAACCGCATGACACAGCGGACATTTTTCAGGTAACGCCACTTTAATCTCCCTTAACCAGTATTTTCATTACGACTAACACTATCTCTCTGGACACTCACAAACGACAAACATATGCGAACTAAACCCGTGCGACGAAATAAATTGTTGCCATTCCTGTCGCTCTTCCATTGATGCTTGTGCGACGAGGTTTCTCCAGAATCGATCCTTAATCAACATTCTGTTATTGAACAAAATATCCATGTCTAGTTTACCTGGCGTCTGTACCGTAAGCACTCTCAATCCAACCCGCTCGATTAAAGACCGAACTGATTTCGGATTGAAGAAATTCAAATGTTGCAGTGAAATAGAATTTGATTCATTCCACAATGACTGTATATCGATCCCCATGCCAGACAGCGTAGTAAACAGAAAAAGATCACCCGGTTGCATCAGAGAAGATAAACGCTGCAGGAATATGCCGCAATCATGTAAATGTTCAAACAGCTCGAAACTTACAAACACCTTGGGTCCTTTCGGCAGTTGTTCCGCACGGACATTTTCCAGAAATGACTCTACAACCGCTAAACCTTTTTCCCTGCAAATATTTGCCAATTCTGGACCCGGTTCAATGATCGTCACAGCAACATCGGTCAGACGTTGATACTCCTCGGCAAAGATCCCGTATCCACCCCCAATATCGAACAAATCATACCTGTCGGCCCCATACTTCTTAAGCACATCGTGAACCATCGTAGCCTTGGGCCGCCAAAGTTTTTGACGACGTGCTTCAGCAGTTTTCCTATAGAAAGTGGTTGCAAAATATCTTGCTGACGGTGACTCCTGATAGTATCGAAAGAAATCAGCAGCGGGTGGGCGTGGGCTCACGAAAATGGTCTGACAGGCCATGCATTCTTCATATGAAAATCCATGCTTATTGAAAGAGAAATCTCCCTTTGTACCGCATGCGGGGCACGGTAATGGTTGTCTACTCGAATTGCCAAAGTAAACGACAGCATCCAGCGCAGCTAGTCGCAAATACTCATCAAAGACCTTCTTCGGCCGAATCTCTTCTTCTTTCATGCATTACTCACTATTGGCGCTAACGTTGAAGTATTAAAAAAAACAGCATCTATTGAGTAGGCAATAAATCTGTACCCATCATTTATTTTTTGCTTTAATACCTCAGGATCAGGCATTACCACATGCAGGCCACAGGGAATACTTGCCTGCTTACATAAGGCGCGAATGCGCTCCATGGCAGCAATGAAAGCAGGGGCATCAAACTGTGCTGTCAGGCCCATGGAGGCAGAAAGATCATATGGGCCAATCAAAATAGCATCCAAACCCTCAACTGCAAGAATTTCTTCTAAGGACTCAACCGCACGACAGTGTTCTATCATGGCTACTAGAAAGGGGGCTTGAGCTTCTTCTCGATAAGCTTCAAAATGCTCACCAAACAAATTAGCACGTGAGAAACCCACTCCGCGTGTGCCGGCTGGCGGCCAACGACAAGCGTCTCTAACCGCTATTAACTGTGCAGCTGTTTCTACCATAGGTACAATAACACCTCCCGCACCGGCATCTAAAGCTTGCTTGCAATCCTTACGTTGTCCATGTGCTAAACGAACCAACGGGAGGGTTCCGCCCAATTCTAACGCACGAAACAAATCTGGTAATTGGTGAACAGAGATTGCGCCATGCTCCATATCTACCGCAACCCAATCATAGCCAGATTGCCCCATTATTTCAGCTACAGAGGCATCGGGGATCTGCATCCAGCTCCCTACTGAGGGTTGATTGCTAGCTAACGCTTGACGTATGGCATTAATTTTTTTTAAACGATTCATAATTTAGTGAAATCCTCGACAGAAGTGCCAGTATAAGTGGCAAAAACTTTATTATTACTACTGTGACGTCTGAGCAAAAAAGGCACTTGATTCGCAACTGCAGCATCAAGATCAGCTTGGGCGTCGCCAATCATCAAGGATTCGCTAGGATCTATGCCTCGAGCTAACAACGTATTATGAATAGCATCTTGCTTACGTGAAGGTGCACCATAAACATCAGCAAAGCACATAGTTAAGTCCAATGCATGCAGAATATGTTCTAATTCGCCTTGCGGTGTCGCTGAAACTAACACAAAAACTTGCTGATGGACATTGCCACGCAGATATTGCTCAACTCCACTCACCCACGGAGCGTCAATCACCCCTTGCAAAACTTGTTGACTAAATCGCTCACAATACTCATTCACCGTGGTTATATTTGGCTCTAAACCAGCCCATTGCAAATAAATCGGCACTTTATCAAAACGCGACATACCACCATTAGCCTCATGATGCAGACGCACTCTTTCAGCTACATCTAATCCAAAAGGCTCAAATAGCTGGAAATAAGCTTGTGTTTTAACATCGACGGAGTCCTTGATGACTCCATCAAAATCCCAGAAATACAGTTTGAAACCCATTAAAAATGATAGATCACTCATTAATCTCGAGACCATATTTGATTGTAAGAGTTTTGAAATCCCTGGGTATTGCTTGCAATATAATCGGAATGACGCTTTTCTTTTAATACCAGCCCAGCTTTGGTTAATAAAGAATGACATTGTTCCGCTTGTTCATGAAAATCATCGTTCACTTCAATTAACACTTGTTTGACTTGAGATAAAACAGAAAGGCCACCTTTTAAAATGAAATGCTCAAGTCCATCTACATCCATTTTTATATAGTCTGGCTGTGGAATTTTTAATAGTTGCACTGCATTTTCCATGCTCAATCCAATTGTTTGAAATTCAAAAACTTGACGAATGGCTTTTCCATCCCATCCAAAGTCTTGCTCAAAGGTTGAGAGTGCCCCTCCCCACTCCGTAGTAGTCATTCGCATCTGACTTGATCCTAAATTGTCACTTAATGCAGCCGGGACTATACAAATTTGTTTCGACAATCCATTTACTGATATATTTCTTGCAAGTAACTCCAAATTAAATACAGACGGCTCAAAAGCCCAAACACTGCAATTTTGACGCTTTGCCGCATAAATTGAATACAATCCAATGTTCGCACCAACATCCCAGAGTATTGAATCTTTTTGCATTGAATCAATCCATTCGAGCGTTTCTGGCTCTTTAGTCGAAAAAGTTTTTGCACGCCACTCACATAAGGAGTTTGGTGTCAAAATTTTTAACCTTAATCCATCATGAGACACTTCAAAAACTCTTTGCATTGCTGAATTAAGTATATGATTAAATGTGTATCTACCAATACGCGTCCTAATAGTTAAGCTTATTAATTGATTAATAATTTTTTTAACTACCTGCTTAATATTTTGTTTCAACTATAAACTCTCTCTTAACATTTTTTATAATCCTTGTCTTTGCACTTCGTATTCTTCTGCTGGGACAAGCCCTTGTAAAGGTAGGCCTGTAAGGAATCTTACCGCTTCTTCTGAAGCTTCTATCTCCATACGCGTTCTACAATCAATCGACATAGAACCCATATGTGAGGTCAACAAACAACGATCAATCTGCGCCAACGCACCGACATAAGGCTCTTGGTCAAATACATCAATAGCAGCACCGCTTAAATGTCCTGTGTTAAGAACCTCAGCGAGATCATGCTCACTAATAATACCGCCACGTGAAGTGTTAATAATCATTGCATCTGACTTCATCATCTGCAATTGCTCACGTCGAATCATATTTTTAGTATGCAGGGTTAATGGCACATGCAAGCTAATAAGATCAGCCTGACGATAAATTTCTTCCTTACCAACCCACTCAAGTTTAAGCTGGGGTGCAACATTTTTTTCCGGGTGAATATCATTCACTAGAATACGCGGTGTACCAAATCCTTCGAGACGCCGCAGCACACGACCGCCTATCCGACCAGCGCCTATAATGCCTATAGTGACCTCCGGGATACGCCTACCAAAGAGGCGATTCCATTCACCTCTATGCATTTGAGCGTTACAAACATGTATTGATCGCAACAGCGCCAACATTAAGCCGATAGTCAATTCAGCCACCGCAGGTGCGGGCGCATCTGGGGTGTAACTTACCTTAATACCGCGCCGTTCTGCTGCTAACAAATCCACATTATCCAAACCTATCCCAACGCGCGAAATCAATTTCAAGTGACTGGCTTTAGCCATTACTGCATCTGTAATATCTTCAGTACCTGCAATGAGCACATCAAAATCAGCCACCATCTCAACCAACTCTTCTTCTTTGAGTTTTCGGCCCAATGGATTGATTAAGCATTCGATACCTGCCGCTTCAAGTTGCTCAATAGGTAAACGGTTTTTATCGCCGAAAGGTACGGTAGTAATTAAAACCTTAGACACAAATAAATCTCCAGTAGTACATTTAACTTCTTCATTTATTATATATTTACATGCACTATTATAGGTACTATATAATTTTTAATCTCAGTAAAAATTATAAAAAACTCCCCAATATAATTAGAGCCCCGACATGCTAGCAATCAGATCTGGGTAAAAAATTAATAGTCCGAAACACCCTCCTCGCTAGATTGATATTTAACGTGTGTAAATTCATCATCTTTCATGCCCTTGAACTCTGCCCCTTGATCTATGGCGATAAACTTAAAAGCATTTCTACTAATCGGCTTCAATTTACTTAAATCTTTTTCTTTAATTCGAATACCATATTTAGAGCCATAAATTTTAGTAAGTATGTCATTTCCAGGAGAATACAAAACCTGAATAAAAGATCTTTCTTTGTTGGGAATTAGATTAGCACAATGAATTGCGTTGCTATCCCAAATATAAACAGTACCTTTTTTACCAACTATTGGCTTAGTTTCATAATGATCATTAATATACTCATCCGAGTAGCAATAATCTTGGGATGTTAAATTAACCCTATGGTGATGATGAGTTTTTTTAGCTAAAAGCATATGAGAATCTTTATCCGTAAGATCATGCAAGAGAAAATGAATTTGCAGCATATTAACAGTATCGTAATGCCAATCGCAATTAAATTTACTCCTCTCATTTAATAAAATCTTAGTCGGTACTCTAGAAATGTTTGGGTAAGTACATTTAATAGCAGGAGCCCCTCTCAGGAAAGGCTGCCTCTTGTTATAGTAATTAGCCATCACAGTCAAATACAATGGATTAGCAATTAATTCTGAGAGCTCATCATCAAAAGTATTTAATACTAAGTTTTCATATTGATCACTCGGCTTGATTGAGTCAAAGAAATGCCTATATTTTTTATTTATATAATCTGCTAATTCGGGATGTGCTGATTCAAAAACAACAAGACCTTCATCTTTTAATTTTTTGACATAGTCCCTAACCTTTAAATCAGAGTCATAGTCCAAAGGCTTGGGCTCTCCCGCTAAAAATAGATCTGGTAAAAACTTAACACACCCATACCTTATTTTCAAAAATAATCTTTTCGGAGCCGCTAAATTTTTTAAAATGGTAACAAGCAGTAAGTCTGAGTTTAGATATCTAGAATAATACTGTCGGGTATTATACAAAAAAATAATTTTTATAAATTTATTAACAAAAGCTCTGATGAACCTGTATAGCTTCACAAAAGTTCTGTTTAGACTGTATAGCATTGAGGGAACTCCTTTTAATCAAAATAATGACTATTTAAAACTTATAGCGACTTAACTGATTACTGATTAATAATCACACAAACCAAAAAATTAACAACTCATATTCCAAAAAGCTCATTGCTCTTTATTAACAGATTTAATAGTTTTAAGCCAATTTTCAAGCTCACCAATTTCAGATATTACTTGGATACCATGCGCCGCCCTATCATCTTTCTGCAACATACCACTTGGATCATAATAAATGGAAGGCTTACCCATTTCTTTAGCAATTAATGCAGTTGAGGTAAAAGGCATAGATATAACTGCAACGCTAGATTCTATAACGCGGATAGCGGATATTTCAGGATCTACAAGCATCACATGTTTATTGTTAGCCAACTGGTCCGCTAAGCGACGATAAAATGGATGAGCGATACGCCCAATATTTCTTTTCATTTTCCAAAGCATATCAAAATCATACTGTCGAGTTGTATTGAGAATATGCTCTAAAAACGGATTAGTTACCGTTGGCGTATAAAATTCATTATCTAAACCTAATGTAACGTAACGTGAATGTCTGTGTGGCGTCACATCAAAAACAGCCACACTAGACCTATCAAGTGGAGGCATCACTATCGCACTACTCTGAAACCAGATTGGTCCAACGATACTCACATTCGCCTGTTCATTCACTGCTCTCCGCACAAAATCTTCCTGATATTCATCCCACACTAGATATCGTGACCAACTCATAGCTTTATATCCAAAGTAAATCGGTGGGTAACTGTCCTGTTTCTTAAAGGCCTCGCAATTGGTTGAGTAGAAATATAATGTGATTCCTGAACCGCGTCGTTCAGCCTCGTAGGTCCAAAAAGGACGATATATCCAGCCGGAATTGTGAAATAGGTATTCCTGAGCCAAAGAATCCTCGGGCAAGATGCGTGCTTGAGCTGCCAGTGCAGCCTGATTCAATAGCAACGCATGCCACCACCTACCTCTAAAACAATCAAGAAGTGCTATAGAACTTGCGATAATCCCCCAAAAAACATAACAAAAAATTACTTTTAGTCCCCTTATAGAGGGCAAGATATCTTGCTGAAAAACTAAATCAACATCGCCAATTATTTTTGTGGGCACATTGGAGACGCTATGGTGAATCGCTCCAATGTTTTTAATCTTTCCTTTCCATTGTAAATACCATGAAACTATATCGTAGCCTTTTTGACCGTTAATACCTTGAGGTAAGTTGCCATAGCTAAGTCTAGAAAAATAGACGTACTTTTTTTGTTTCATGGGCTTATCTATTAGAGAGATTAATCCAGAAAAGATGGTTTTAACTATTTGGGATAAGCCATATAGCCAGGCTCCTATTATATAAAGTTGCCATAACAAACTCGATCTAATATTCGCAACTTTAAAACCATGCTGACTAATAATTATTCGCCATGCTTTTGGCAAAGGGAAAATTACTTTACCTTTTTTTTCCCCGAGTGAACTCAATAAAGCTTTATTTAAATTTAGTCCACCAATGCGGAATAACAAATATTGTCTAACAACAATTTCACCGATTAAATAACCATTCATCCCCATTAGATAAGAAGAAAAGTGCTTATCAGTTAACCCTAGACTTTGCTCTGTAAGGGCCTCTTTGAGAAAAGCAATTCTATCTATTTTGCCAGATTGCTTTAATACCCGATATCCGCGCATAATTTTGCGCAATCTAGAGCGTTTATTTTTTTTGATGAACTTTTCGAATATAGGCCACAACATATTTAACTTAAGTTGAAGGTTGCGTGAAAATAGATTCTATTGACTACTTATCTCAGCTGCGAAAATCTTAACAATAGAAGGCTTTCCTTCAAGAATATACTTTCCATAAATATCATACTTCCATGAATAGCCTGCAGAGAGAAAAGTTTTTTGGGATGCTAGATTGTCTTTATAAGCACCAGCCTCAATCCACCTTAATTTTAAGACATCAAAAGCCCATTTAGTGGCAGCCACTATTGACTTTCGACCCAAACCCTTACCCCAAAAATTTTTATCAAAAATACATATTCCAATATGTGCTGAACGGTGTTGAGATTCAATTCCGTGCAAACGAAGGGTACCACAGTGAATTTCGGATTTATCATCCCAAATACCAAGAAGTATTGAATTAGAAGATTTGTCATTGTCTATAACAAAATCTTTAACGCTTTGGAAAGTTTGATGGGAGCTCTTTACTCCATCTAAATATTTATTTACTTGCTTGTCATTTAAACCATTTACATATCCATCGTGAACATCAGATGTTATTAATGAACGAAGATAACCCCCTTCAAAATCTAAAGTGGTATCAAGCCTCATTCAATCAAATCCCATGTCAAACCCGTACCTTTTTTTACATCTTTTTTGATAGTTTTACCAATTACCACTTCTTGATATTTTGTCGGAAGTCCAAGTCCAGGCCTAATTGCTCTAATATTTTCTTGTGTAAGCAATTGACCAGCCTTTAAATCTTTTACGATATATAAAGAGCGTCGATACTGAAGAGATTTTTTTTCTGCTTCTGAAGGTCCATAGCTAACCTGCCCCATTGCCTGCCATGCATGCTTTGTTTCAAGAACTAACTGTGCCATCTCTGCAGGCTCCATTGAAAACGTGCTATCAACCCCGCCATCTGCACGGCTCAAGGTAAAGTGTTTTTCAATCACTGTCGCACCTAATGCGATGCTAGCCACCGAAACGCCTATCCCCATAGTGTGATCGGACAGGCCAACCTCACAGCCAAAAAGTTCGCGCATATGGGGGATTGTTAAAATATTGGTATTATTTGCTGTGGCTGGGTAAGTACTAGTGCATTTAAGCAAAATTAAATGCTTGCACCCCGCATCTCTGGCGGCTTTAACAGTGTCATCTAACTCAGCAATACTCGCCATCCCAGTTGAAATAATTAAAGGTTTTCCAGTCGCTGCGACACGACGAATTAATGGCAAGTCCGTATTTTCAAAAGAAGCTATTTTGTAACAAGGAACATCCAAGCTCTCTAAAAAATCTACGGAGGTGCCATCAAAAGGCGTACTAAAAGCAATGATACCTAATTCTCGAGCACGATCAAAAATAGGCTTATGCCATTCCCAAGGCGTATAAGCCTCACCATATAATTTATAAAGCGAGTTACCGGCCCAGATACTTTTAGGATCGCTAATATGAAACTCTCGCTCATTCAAATCCAAGGTCATCGTATCAGGCTTATATGTCTGAATCTTCAATGCATGCGCACCTGTCTTAGCTGCAGCTTCAACAATTTCCAAAGCACGCTCTAGTGAATGATTATGGTTACCCGACATTTCAGCAATAACAAAGGGTGGTTGATTAGGGCCAATTTTACGGCCTGCAATTTTTATAGTATTCATAGATGTATTCTCATAGGTAAATATTGGCGCTCTGAACGCGCGCCATCATTTGATCTTTTGGAATTTCTGGAAAGTTGATTAGCTTTCCTTCCGCTTCATCTATCGCCCAAAGGACGTCAGAGAAGCCTAACCGATGACGCATTAATACTGTAGATGAAAACCGAGGGTTAATCTCAAATACGCGCGGCCCCTTTTCAGTCAGCCGCATCTGGATGTTCATACTTCCCTGCAAATCGAGTCCTTTTGCAATCTTTTCACACATTTCAGTTGCTGCATCATGTTTAATAACTTTTGCCCAACCAGTAAAACCACCTGTGAGGCGTCGAAGCATTAACAATGTAAATACCTTACCATCTTTACGACGATAAACTGCACAAGTTACTTCTCTATCATTTGGCTCTAGTAATTCTTGAAAAATCGCATCAGGATATTGTTTTGCCAAGTAATCCGCATCTACAGAATTTTTCACAACAAACACTGCGCCCGATCCAGAGCCCGTTCTATTTTTCAAAATACATGGATAGGCAATCGGATATCCGCTGCCAACAAGTGTTGTCCAAGGAACTGGTACTCTAATATCAATAAGCGCCTCTATTGTTTTAAATTTATCTAATCCAGCATCAACAACTTTTGCTCCCGCTGTAATCCACTTAACGCCTGAAGCCAATTCCAAAAATGGAAAGGAAACATTTAACTCTGGTTCAGACATTAGAATAACAGCATCAATATTATGTTCTATAACCTTTTTTTTGAGCACGTCCAAATAGTCAGATGTGCTCGCACTTGGAATCAATGAAAAATGATCAACAAATAAATGGCCGCCGTGTTGCGCATGGACATCAACCCCGAACAACTGTATTTCAGGGCGATTCTCTCTTAAAATAATAGCAACACCCTGCGCAATGTCCCCACCAATGCCTGTAATTAATATCCTTTTCATGTGCGTGTTAGTATTTCTGCCAAATAAGGCAATTGAGGGCTATTAACTCGGCATTCCTCAACCAATTCAGAACATTCGTAACTCTCATTAAAAAATTCCAAAACCTTGCTTTCTGTATCATAGAGAGCCCATTGAGCACCAGGCTTACGATTGCGCGGCTGCCCAACCGAACCAGGATTGACGACCAATGTATTACCTATTTTTTGGCGCATTGAATAATGCGTGTGACCCAATACAACCAAATCGTATTGTTGCTGAGCGCACCTATCAAAAACCTCTAAAGAAGAATCTGGATAAATATAATGGTTATTATCCCAAGGAGACCCATGGCAAAGCAAAATCTTACAATTGCTCATATGAACCTCTAATGGATGTGGTAAGTTACAAAGCATATCAAGTTGATTATCACTTAATTGTTCAAGGGCTGAACGCAAACCTCTTCCATATTTAGCATCCACATTAGTTAAAAACTCGCCATCAGTCCGTGCTATTTTAAGCATATCCTCATGGTTGCCACGCACAATATAACACTCCCATGCATTCAGCATTTCCATCACAATCGATGGCGCATCATAATATCCGACTAAATCACCTGTAATTAACAACGCATTTACATTCAGCAAACGAGCCCTTGAAAGTACAACCTTTAATGCCCTAAAGTTTCCATGAACGTCACCAAGCAACGCTAATTTCATTATATAGATTCCCGAATGTCGATAAGTGATTCGACGAAACTACGAGTTTTAGGTAAATCCAGCGAAGGCTTAATCAATTGATTTTTGGCCTCTGTTCCATTTTGCATAATCGGACTTATTGATGGCGCTAGCACTTCACAAATTTTTTTCAGCATTTCACTAACTGAAAGTTCCTCATGTCCGGCTAGTAAATGAGTTCCGTTCAAACCATGTTCTAATGCATAAGCTATTGCACTAGCAACATCTTTCACATAAATATAATTTCTTAAAGCACTTCCCTTTCCAATTTGCTTCGGAGAAATACCTTTAATCGCCATTTCAATAGCTCGGTTCAATCCTAAATGTGTTGGGCCTTTGTGCCCAAACACACCTGACATACGCAAAATGCAATTCCTTGCGTTGGAATCTTTCAGCAACTCTTCGCTCAACCATTTACTTTTAGCATAAGAATTATCCAAAAAAATGGGAGTTTCAGGATCAATCACTTCTGTTGCGACACCATGCACAATGGCAGTTGAAGCATAAACTATATGAGCATTCCAAGTATACGCAAGATGTGCCAAATATCCTGTTGACAAAACATTGGTAACATACATAGCCGATTCATCCGTGTCTGACCAACCAACATGAGCAGCTATATGCACAATAGCATCGTAACGCGTGCCCTTAGCCAAGACTATGACTGTTGAAGGGTCGGCTAAATCAAGATGGATAATATTGCTTTGATTATCCGATGGTTTCAATCTGGAACTTCTAACAACATGCCAACCAGCATCTTCTAGGGCAGATGCAGTGGCTTGGCCTACAAAGCCAGTTGATCCAGTAACAAGTACAGACTTAGAAAGTGGCACCTACTTAGTCCTTAGCAGGTTTAATGAACGCTGTAATATCACGGCCAATACCTAATTGCGCCGCGGCTGACCAAAAACGCAATACAGCTTCAGTAGGTTGTTTATGAATAAGATTTTCAATTTGAACTCTAGCTTTATGAGCATCTTTACCTACAGATTTATCATTAATATAATTGGATTTGGGGTGGAATAAAAACCAATCAATTGGAAAATCGGAAAGCATTTCAACGCACTCCCATCCCGTAAATTCAGTTGCATTCTTTAAGCTATGATAATCAAAATAGCTTAAGTGATCAGGAGGTGTTACCCAAAATGCTATATCAATATGTTGATTGCTTAATAAAGCCTGCTGAGTAATTGAACAGTCATTAGGTACAGTTACAACTGCAACACCTTCAGGGGATATCAACTTCCGCAATGAATGTAAGAGATCTAAAGGATCAATGACATGCTCCAGAACGTTCTGAAGCCAAACAACTTCATAAGTATTGCCTTTAGCAATTTCGGTACGCAAAAGTTCAAAAACATCCCCTGTTTCCAAAGCATCTAAACATGATGGGTTTTTTGATTGGACTCCAGCAGAGCTGAAATCAAAACCCTTAACTTTCCACCCATGCTCACGAAAGAATGACAAAGCATATCCTTCACCACAGCCTACATCCAATAAGTTTTTGGATTTAATATCAACAGGAAAGTAAGGTTGTATAACGGCCATTCGCTGTTCTAGTTTTGACTTAAAATAAGCAAGCTCATCTGAAGAGTATGCAATATCGTAGCTTCCCATGCCTTCTTGATAATATTTATCAGCATAGTACTTTTGTAAATCTTCCAAGCTAGGCTTTTGTGAAATTTCCCAAAAGCCTAATGTGTGTTGTTTCAGTCTGGTATCCACTAAAACATCTCCCATTTAATTTCTGAATTTTTACATTCAATCATCCCTGCTTTAGAGCTAATTCTTTTCATTTCATACTCAATAGAAACTTGGCTAGGCCGAACTATTGACAATGCGAGATTAGACATCTGCTTTACATATTCTGGATGCGAAAAAAAGTGCCTGATAGATTCAGCATAATCTGCAACCTCAATCTTATCTGACCATCCCAAATATTCAATAGCACCCGTCTTAGATACATCCTCTGTTGTACGTTCTTGGTTTTTAGCAAAAACCACTGTAATAGTTGGCAAGCCAAGATAACAACGCTCCCACATTGCGCCACCGCCCGCACCAATAGCCAGATCGGCTTTCGATATCAGCTCCGCCATATTGGATACTTGGCAGTAAAAATTCAAAGCTGAAGATTGGTCGCAATATATCTTAATAGAATCCTTATGAGGATTAGACATGCCGACCACCACATCGACCTCGATTTCATTTAACTGTAAAAGAATCAATGCATCAAGCACTCTTTGTGTTTGATTGCTGGGATCACTGCCGCCAAAAAATACCAAAATACGTTTTATATATCCATCTTTTTCTCGAATAGTTCTTTTCTGACTAATAAACTCGTCTCTTAATAAAACAAAAGATGGGCCGAGTAACTTGATACAAAAGTCAGGCACTAAACATTTGTAGCGACTCTCCAAATCAAAATAATAATTTTGATCTAATAGCAAATCACACTCATGCATCCGATTAGCAAGATCATCAATCACAAACAAATTATATGTATATGGTCTCATGGCTTTTTCCCATTTAACATCTAAATCATAATGATCTACAACAACCCAATCTATTCCATTAGGGAATAATTTATGAGAGGCTTCAATAGTCATTAAAGCGTCAATTTCTTGTGACAAATCAGGTTTTTTAGAAATTTTTTCAACCCTGATTTTTTTTGAATCCAATAATTCAAACATTGCGCCAGGTAAATCTAAACATACGAATGCCACTTCATATTTTTCCAAGCTTAAACGTTCAGCTAGCGTCAAGCATCTCATAAAATGACCACTGCCGATATCTATTGAAGCATCAACTCTAAAAACAACATTCATAGTTTAGATCCAAAATATGACAATGGTCGGAGTAGTTTTATTAAATACAATCAAGGTGCTAGAAAAAATTTTATTTCAAAATAAAATTCGATCGTTTTACTTTTTCTTGTTTAATTAAGTCTTCTAAATCCATTATGGCAAACTGGGCCTTTTAGCAGACTCATTACATCCCGCCCCTCTTCACATTGTTTGATTATTGCAAATATAGAATCTAAAGCGTCAAAATAATCAGCGACGACTTGAGGTGTGTGATCAATGCAAACATATACACTATTGCTAGCTAAGTACCCCTTAACTAACATTTCCTGAGTAATAAGAGTCTTGTAAGCAAGTGAATTTTCACTATTAAGTGTAAAGCCAGTTAATGCGGCTAAGCCCCAATGGGAAATACTTAAACCATGTTTATCAGCAAGCTTTTGCCATCCTTGGCGAATATTTAATCCTGTATTAGTAATGCTTTCCCATGATTTAATCCGCCCCATCACCTCTAAGGTTTTTAACGCTGCTGTTGGGCCAATGCGTTCAGTCCAAAATGTACTGCTAATAAAGGTAGTTTGAGCCGCTTCCATAACCTCACGCTTACCAATTGTTGCAGTAATAGCGTAACCATTACCCAAGGCCTTGCCAAACATTGCCATATCCGGTTCCACACCATATTTTTTATGCAAACCACCAAATGTCTCACGAAAACCCGACGTACATTCATCGAAAACCAAGACGATACCTTTATCAGTTGCTAACTTTCGAACCTTATGCAAGAAATTATCTTCAGGCCCTATATTGCGAGCCACTTCCATTTTAATCACGCCAATATTTTGCGTATTCACTAAAGCTTCTAATTCAGCATAATTATTGTAGTTAAATGGAAATACGGTGCCTTTAAGATTACGTGGAACGCCGTTAGGCTGTAACCCTGGAAGTAGATGACCATCCAATCCTGCATCGTCGCCTAAGTTTGCTGACAAATACCAATCGTGCCAACCATGGTAGCCACAAATAGCTACTTTATCTTTGCCTGATGCGGCACGTGCAATACGAATAGCAATCGCGTTTGCCTCACCACCAGATCTTGCAAATCTTACCATATCAGCCCATGGATGGATCTCGACTAATTTTTCAGCCAAATAAACCTCCTCAGGGCAGTTAAACGTTGACATATTTCCTGCAGCAACAGTTTTCTGAACGGCTTCATCTACTTCAGGATGTCCGTATCCCAATATGTTAGTACCAATTCCCATAATAGACATATCAATAAATTCATTTCTATCTAAATCCCAGACTTTACATCCTTTAGCTTTACTAAAATATGCAGGCCATTGGTCTGGTAAAAACATCTCGGGACGCTTAGATAACAACATGCTGCCTCCTGGAATCACTTGCTTTGCCCGTTTCCAAAGTTTTTGTCCAGTTCCCATTACCACTCCTTCATATCTAGTTATATATTGATAAATATTGAAAATCTATAAAACTTGCTTTTGAAAAGCAAGTGTAATGTCCCAAGTAAAAAATCTTTTTTTGGTTGGAAGCTCCCTCACCAACTTAAATTTTTAAAATAACAAATTACTTATTTTTTAAATAATTAAAAAGGTGTTCTGCATAAATAAAATCTTCTTGCGTGTCTATATCTACTGCTCTTTCAGATGGAAGTTCGTATGACAACACTTTATTTGCTAAGGGATCTTTCATTGCAAGATGCTCTGATCGCCAAATATTAAATGGTCCGCATTCGTAATAAGCGTGCTTAATATCCTGAGATCTCATAACAAGGCTTTTAGGTGTTGAGGGCACCATATGACCATCTTTATCTTTATAAAAAGCCCATTCAATTGGCACAGGAAATTTAGTAAATACCAGAAGTGGATAGCGACCTTTTTCTTGAGTAAAAATGCCATAGGCATTGATAATATCTTGACTAGTAAGCAATGGGGCGGCGGGCATAATACAACATACGTCGTCATAGATTTTTCCTCTAGCGCTATATTGCTCTGCTACCCAGCGAATCACCGGTATTAAACCAGTAAAATCGTCTGCTAAATCAGGGTCTCGCATAAAATCTACTGGGAAACCCAAACCTGAAACAACATCAGCAATCTCTTGCGAGTCTGTTGATACATGAATTTTATCAAAGAGCCCAGATTTAGCAGCTGCATCTAATGCATAGGCGATCATTGGCTTTCCACAAAATGGAACAATATTCTTTTTAGGTATTCTTTTGCT
>Ga0115567_10000974_pt1 | contig 28493 bp, 30 predicted proteins | sample COGITO_mtgs_1204_2_FD_88679 | JGI IMG/M metagenome (GOLD analysis project Ga0115567, IMG submission 88679) | Pelagic marine microbial communities from North Sea - COGITO_mtgs_120412 | ecosystem: Environmental > Aquatic > Marine > Epipelagic | place: Germany:Helgoland, sampling site Kabeltonne... | reverse complement strand
TATTAACAAATAGCAAACCAAACGTTTACTTTTGACCATTCTTTTTGATAAAGTCACAGGTCTGATGAGTTACTCTTTCAGGCATTAATGCTACACAGAGATCCAAATCCACCATTTTTAATTAAAAATCACATAAATAGACTAGCTACGCTAGCTAAATAGAGAACACATAATGAAACAGACATTGCCCCAACGTTTTACACTTTCTACCCTATCAAGCATGGTTGCGTTATCCCTTGCATTGACCGGCTCTATGGCTTTTGCTCAAGAAGCAGAGCCTGAAGGCCGCTTAGAAACCATTACTGTTACGGCACAAAAAAGAGCACAAAATTTGCAAGAAGTGCCAGTATCAGTGACCGCTTTTACCGGTGATGAGATGGCTGAAGCCGTCATCAAAGACATGTACGACCTACAAACCAATGTTCCTGGTTTAGGCGCATTTCAAAGCCAAAGTGCCACCAATTCAAGTTTCTCCATTCGTGGCGTAGGTACGTCATCACAAAACTTTGGTCTTGAGTCATCAGTTGGTTTGTACGTAGACGGCGTTTACCGTGCACGTCAAAACTCCATGATCAATAACCTAGTAGATGTGGCTGCAGTAGAAGTATTGCGTGGTCCTCAAGGTACGTTATTTGGTAAAAACACCCCATCAGGTGCCATTCTAGTCAGTACAGTTAAACCTAGTCATGACGGTGGTGATGGTTTTGTTGAAGCAACAGCGGGTAATTACGGACTTATTAACTTGTCTGGCGCCGCATCAATTTCAGCAATTGAAGATGTGTTAGCTTTTCGTGTCACTGCTTTTGGTAGTCAAAGAGACGGCACAATTAGCGATGTGAATTTAGGCGAAGATACCATTAATGATAGAGATCGTTGGGGCGCTCGTGTACAAGCACTGTATACACCTAATGATGATGTATCCTTAAGAATTATTGCCGACTACTCAGAAATCGATGAAATATGCTGTGGCGCACCGGTTCAATTAAGTAACTTTGAAGCCTTAGAAATTCCAGGTAAATTTGGCTCAGACGCTGCACTACCTAGTTTAGGAGGCACAGTATTTGCCGGTGGCGAAGCTTTTTTCGACAGAGAAGTAGCCGTTTCGTTTTTGCCTAAGTCAACAATGACAGACAGAGGGTTGTCTGGTGAACTCAACTGGGACATTGATGATAACTATACTATTGTGTCAATCTCGGCATATCGTAACTTTGAATCGTTCGATAATATCGATGCGGATTTTACCGATGCAAATTTGTTTGGCACCATTAACGACTCCACACAAGAATCATTTTCACAAGAAATTCGCTTAGATTACACCGGCGATAAAGCAAACTACATTTTGGGTGCTTATTACTTCACTCAGGAATTAGATTTAGATTACAGCCTGTATACTGATACTTTCTTTAATCCTTTCTTTATGTCTAACTTTGGTGGTGCCCTTGATCCACTTCTAGGAGGGTTAGATCAAATAAGTGCCTTAACAGGGGGGTTTATTGCACCGTCAGCAGAAGCGGCCCCAGCAGGTACTGGCTTCGATCATATCGCAAAACAAGAACATGAGAGTTATGCACTTTTCGCTCAATTTGATTACCAGTTTACCGATGAACTCACACTAACAGCCGGTATTCGCTATACAGATGAGACTAAAGACTTAGCCACTGAATTTAGTGAAAACTTACCAGGTGGCCAAGACTTCCCTACATTCTTTTCATCAACGGGTGAATTAGTTGTTGGCGCAGGCGCTGCAGGCGCTGCGCTACAAAATATTGGTGCGGCATTGACCACAGGGCAAGCTCCTACCGCAGCAGATTTAGAAGCTATTCGACCTTTTCAAACGCTAGGCTGGGGATTCAATGCGTTGGGCCCAACAACAGCTGCTCGTCCTAATATTGTTGAATCTATAGAAGATGATCAAATTACAGGTACCATTAAATTAAGTTGGCAACCAAACCGAGATACTTTGGTATATGGTTCATATGGAACAGGCTACAAATCTGGCGGCACTAATACAGACCGTATAGCAAATGGATTTGAACCTTTATTTGATGCAGAAACCTCAGAATCTTTTGAACTAGGCATTAAGAAAGACTTCCGCGACTACGATTTGCGTATCAACGCGGCGGCTCATTACACGACTGTTGAAGATTTCCAAGCGAATACCTTTACCGGTAATGGATTCAACTTACAAAACGCTGGGGATTACGAAATTTCTGGATTTGAAGTTGAAGCAACGTGGTTACCAGTAGACAGTGTTGAAGTGAACTTAGCTTGGGCTTATGTTGATGCTGAGTATAAAACCTTTAAAGGCGGAAACTGCTGGGTAGCTTACACCTGGCATACAGGTATAGACGATCCGGGTCGTCAAAATCCAACGGATCAATTCTGTGACCGCTCAGGTGACAGACCTGGTGGCGAGCCGAAGAACTACGCCGTTATTAGTGTTAAGAAAGACTTCGAAATAGCTGATGGTGTGTATAGTTACATTCAAGGTGACTTCAGTCACACCAGCGAAATTATCTTAGACGGCAGTAACGACCCTTATGCCATTCAAGATAGTTACAATATCGTTAACCTGAGATTCTTTATGAACTTTGAAGACGCGGACACCGATGTGATTCTTTGGGCACGTAATCTACTAGACGAAGAATATATCAACCGCACTAACTTTAACGCGCCATTACAAACGGGTAAGTTAAATGCCTATATGGCTGAACCGGCTACTTTTGGTGTGACAGTTAAAAAGCGTTTTTAATCTAACTCTTAGTAATTAATTTTATAAGCCGGCACTCGCCGGCTTTTTGTTGTTCTGATATATCGTCCGCGTAACATCCCCCATTGTAAAAACTATAAAATCTCTCCTATGTATAACTGTACGCTATATTCGACAATCACCATTCTTATTAACATTTCACTAACCAACCATTTACTTATTCCCGTAATTGTTGATAAAGTTACAGGTCTGATGAGTGGATCTTACTAGCTATAAAAGCTTTATGGGGATCCATTGTTTGTCATTACTCACTAAAAGAACCATAAAGAGAACACGTCAATGAATAGAAACACGCTCAATAACCTGCCGCGCACAAGCAGAGTATTTAAAAAGACATTATTAGTTTCCGCAGTGTTAGGTGCATTAAGCGCGACTAACCTTCAAGCCCAAGAGAACGAAGCCAATGAGGCCGATGATGGGGGCTTTGAGCGAATTTTTGTTACTGCATCCAAACGTCAAACTGGTTTGCAAGAAACCCCTGTAGCCATTCAGGTAGTGTCTGGCGAAGCTATAGATCAAGCCAATATTGCAGATATAGGTGATTTACAGGTTTTGGTTCCTACACTGCGTGTAACACCATTAGAACGCTCTAGTAACGTTAACTTTTCTCTTCGTGGTTTTGGTAACGGAGCAAACAATACGGGTATTGAACCATCAGTAGGTATCTTTATCGATGGTGTATACCGCTCTCGCGCTGGTGGCGCTATTGGCGATTTACCAAGAGTGTCGCAAATTGAAGTACTCAGTGGCCCACAAAGCACCTTGTTTGGTAAGAATGCCTCTGCCGGTGTAATTAGTGTGCGTACGTTAGAGCCATCTTATGACTTTGAAGGCAAAGTAGAAGTCGGTATTGGTAACTATAATAACAAGTTGGTAAAGGGTTATGTCACTAACGGCATCACTGATAACTTAGCCTACAGTTTATCTGGTGGCTTCAACACACGTGATGGGTATACCGAGAGTATTAGTAATGTTGAGGGGATCAAGAACCTCAATGACAAAGATAGATGGAACTTGCGTGGCCAAATGTTGTATGAACCAACCGAAGATGTGAAGGTTCGTTTTATTGCAGACTACAGCGAAATCAGTGAAATTTGCTGTACCGTATCTGCGGGTATTAATGGCCCAACTACGGGTGTTTCTCAATTGTTAGGTGGCATTGTTTTGGATGACGCAGAACCCTTTGCTTATGAATCGGCACTTAATACTAGCCCTACCAATGACGTAGAAGACGGCGGTGTCTCTATGCAGATTGATGTGGATTTTGAAGACTTTTCCTTTACCTCTATTACTGCCTACCGTACTAACGAAGTTGTTACCGGCGCTGATGAGCCACACGATGTGGATTATAACTCTTCAGATGTCTTACTTCTTTCAACTCGTACCGACATACAAACGGCTACTCAGGAATTCCGCTTGACTTCCTTAGGCGAGCGCACCCTTGACTGGATGGTAGGCGGATTCTTCTTTTCAGAAGAAGTTGAGTTTAGTGATAGCTTAAGTTTTGGTGAAGATGCCAGAGGTTTTATTGACTTTTTAACTGGTGCCCCTGGTACACTTAGCGCTGTAGAGGCTGCATACGGTTTGCCTGACGGTGTTTCTTATGCTGCAGGTTCGCAGATTAATACCGATTTGACCCAAGATAACGATTCTTATTCAATATTTGGTAACTTTGATTACCATATTTCGGATGCGTTAACCGCTACCCTTGGCATCGCGTACACTAATGATGAAAAAGAAGTCACCATGTTACAACCCCGTAACGACGCGATCTTTTCAGCATTGCCAATACCTCCCGCTCCCCACCCTCTGAGTGGCTTAAAGGCTCTACAGTTTTTACCGCCTAACCTAGATTTACCAAATTCAGTGGAAGACAACTCAACCTCTGACAGTAAAACAACCTATTCAGTACGATTGGCCTATACAATGAATGACAATGTCAATTTCTTTGCCACAGCTGCCACCGGGTTTAAAGCGACCTCATGGAATTTATCTCGTGATTCTCGCCCTTTCGATAGAGATCAAGCTGCATTGGTTGCAGCTGGGCTCACTCAGTCAAACCAAAGTTACGGTACCCGTTATGCTTCTCCTGAATTAGCAACGGTATATGAGCTAGGCATGAAGACACGCTTTAGAAATGGCGGGCTGAATGTAACCATATTTGACCAAACCATAGAAGGCTTTCAATCCAGCACCTTTCTTGGTGGCGGTTTTGTGTTAGCCAATGCGGGAGAGCAATCTACCAAAGGGATTGAGTTTGATTCTGTCTATCGTCCTTCTGATAACTGGACCTTGACTTTAGCAGGTACTTTTCTTGACCCAGTATACGATTCATTTGTAGGTGCATCAGCTGTGGGTGGCGGAACTATTGATTTATCAGGTACTAAGCCCGCTGGTATTCACGAACAAAGCATCACTGCGGGTATTGTTTACAACTACGAGTTGGACAACGGTATGTATGGTTATGTGCGCACCGATTACATCTACGAAAGCGAGGTTCAACTGGTGTCTAATGTGCCAGCATCTCTTACTCGTGAAGTCAGTACCTTTAACGCAAGTGCCGGTCTAAACTTCGAAAACGGTGTTACGCTACAACTTTACGTACGTAATCTCACTAATGATGAATATTTCTTGTCAGGTTTCCCACCTCCAACTCAGACAGGAAGCTTTGCTGTCTATCCTAATCAACCACGCACCTTTGGTGTTAACGTATCGTATGAGTTTTACTAAGTAGTAAACAGCAAAATTGAAGCCGGCAATTGCCGGCTTTTTATTGCCTGAAATAATTTAATTTGAGCTTTAATTCTAATCAGAATATGACCATTGCAACAACGAACTCGTATATAAAGTAAACTACAGCATTAATTAAACAACCCCCATTAAGCAAATTTATTGATGTGGAGAATAAGGCACAAAATTATGAAGTCACTTATTAAGGTTAAAATACTTGTTACCATTTTATTGTTCTCGGTCACCTCTATGACAGCTCAGGCAACCGACTGTCCAGACTTACTCAAGTTTGTAAAACGTAAACTTAACTCACAAGACACAGTAAATTTGTGTGAAGCCTATCAAGGTAAAACGATTTTAATTGTGAATACTGCCAGCTATTGTGGTTTTACCCCGCAGTTTGAAGGCCTTGAATCTTTGTATACTCAATACAAGGACAAAGGTTTTGTAGTTTTAGGTTTCCCTTCTCACGACTTTAATCAAGAGGACAAAAGCGAAGTCAAAACTGGGCAAATATGCCGATTAACCTACGGAGTTAAATTTCCCATGTTTGAAGCGATGTCGGTGCAAGGTGAAGAAGCCGATCCTTTATATCGGATGTTAGCCAATAAATCGGGGCAAGCGCCCAAGTGGAACTTTTTTAAATACCTAATGGATAAAAATGGCAATATTGTTAATACTTATGCCTCAGCAGTTAAACCTACGGATAAGGCATTAGTAGAAGATATTGAAAATGCGTTACAGCTGTAAATCGCTATCTGGTTTCTTAAATAATATGGCGTGATCAAGTTAAAAAATTACGAAGACAGCCATGATATTCATTAGCAGATTGCCCCTTGCTTGTCCCAATGACTTGTTTTGCTTTTTTTACCTCTGTGCCCTCATTTTCCTCTGAGGTTAAACTCTTTTACTTTTAAAATTGTTAGTAGTGGCTTGTTGATTGAAAAAGCCACAGCAAAAGAAATATCACCACTGAGATCACATAACGCTTTGCTATACAGAGGAAAGTTATATGTTTACTGCCTACTCATAAGTGTTCGCTGCATGTGTGCGCAAAGTTTTCTGTCACCATTGTCTAGAGGCACAGGAGTTGGACTGGCACTATGTAATGAGATAGTTATTGCACACGGCGGCAAACTTAAATTAGAAAACCGCAAACAAGGAGGGTTACGAGTATCCTTTACCTTGGGGCTAAAGTAACCTATCAAACTACAAAGTAAACTTAGTGTCTTCTTCTCTTAATAGATACAAGGCAAAACAAGCAGCCAACATTGGCCATGCAGCAAAAAACAATAAGTTGTTGAACACGTCTATGTATTTTCCAAAAGATGAAAAGGTTGATGCAGCATGTAACACAAACACTAAACCATAAGTAATTCGCTTTTTAATACCCGCTAAAAAAGCTAAGACTAATACTAGTTGTAAAGCCCCAAACAGATAAACCATAGATTCCCCCACTCCCTCAACACCATAAAAATGTTGCAGTATTTTACTGCCATGGGCTGGATTCATAAATTTGTCTATGGTCCAAACAAACATAACAACAAACACCCCAAGACGGAGCGAAAATAAAGACCATTGGAGTTTTTGTTGAAGGGACAGCGAATCACTGTTTTGCATGGATTTTCCTTATAATGAGTGGATTTACAGAGCGTCTCTGTGTATTCAGGTTACTTGACCGTTGCCCCACTCAGAAAATTACATATTTATTCTAGGGCGTCCCTAAAAGTTGCACCTTATCTTCTAGCGTTACTGTTTTAGCATCTACCCGATCAATAATTTTAATAATGGTAGTTTGTACTGTCTCATCCTGACGAATATCTGTTTCGCTGTTAAAGGTCTCTAACATTGGCTCAGCATTTTCTTGCTCAATAAAACCCACTTCAACTTTGGTTGCTAGTGCTTCACTAGGGCCAAAGTATTGAATACTGATCATCGGATAACCATGAAATCCACGTTTAACCCGTTTGCTGATCCGTTTTTGTGACTTGTCTAAGTTCATTTATATTCTCTGTGAAAGGTTTAAGCTAAATGGTAACTGAGTCAAGAGCCAAATAGGTAGAGTTTAAGTGAACAAAACACAAAATGAATTTTGTCAAATAGAAAGTAATGGCTTCGACTTTATGGCTTACGGTGGCGTTGGCTTATCTGAACCTGATTTTAGAGGCTACGGCGGTGGATTAGGTTACAACTGGGGACCAGCCGCGTTAGATTTTTTTTATCAATACGCCAAGCTGATAAATATGATTGGATATTAGGTGTATTATGCAAACAGGTGAATCAAGTCGTTGTTAAACTCACTGGCAATTTTACTCGCCAGATAGCGTAGACAACCACTTTTAAAATAAGTGATGTACCTAAGACAGTGGATAGATTAGTACGGAGGGTACTTTTACTACAACCTAGTTATACACCAAGGACGTTTCATTGAAGTTTTTTACATTCTGTATTTTTCTATTGTATTGTTCTACGGGGTTCGCTAATGATGGTTTTGAAATACCACGTAGCAAAATCGTTGAACTGACCGATCCCTCAACCAAAAGGGTTTATCCATTATTTATAAAAACCCCTCGTTCTTACCAATCCAATAAAGATAAACATTATCCCGTCATTTACTTAACGGATGCTTGGTATAGTTTTCAAATTGCATCTGGGGCCACACGACTCCCCATGAATAGTGGCGCAATGCAAGAAGCGATTATTGTCGGCCTGTCTTATTCAAAAGGCTCAAAAGGGCCCTCTAGTCGAGTAAGAGATTACACACCAAGTAAAGCAAATAGCTGGAAACTACAGACTGGCGAAGCTGAAGGTCATACTAAATTTATTCGTGAAACGGTATTTCCCTACATAGAATCTCACTATAGGGTGAGTACATCAGCGAACACCTTTGTAGGTAACTCACTGGGTGGCTTGTTTGGTGCTTACATACTGTTTAAACAACCAGATATGTTCAGCAGTTATATACTTGGTAGCCCGTCTGTTTGGTTTAACAACCATGACATTTTGACCACCAATGTCAGCAAGTCAAACTTGCCGATTAAAGTCTATTTATCCGTTGGTAGCTTAGAACAACCAGCGTTTGGTGAGAAAGAAGATATGCTCGCTGGCGCTAAACTATTAGCACAGAAAATTGCTAAACAGTCAGGTGAAAATATAGTTCTCAAGTTCAGTGTTATTGACGGGGCTAGGCATGCAACAGCTTTTCCTACCACTTTGATCCAAGGGCTGGACTGGATTCATGGCAAGAACCAATAATTTTTATATATCAATCAGGTTACTGGGAATTTAACGCCTTGCGTCCCCAAAAGCGACGGTTTGGGGCGTTTGGCTGAAAAGGAAATTATATGATAGCTGTATTAGAAACGAAGAGACTGAGGTTAATCCCTCCCTGCATAGAAAACCTTAAGGTTTATGAATTATTTTATACAGATCCAGAAGCTTCAAAAACATACGGTGGCCCATTAGAAAAAGAACAAATTTTAACAAGATTAAAAGCTGACTTAGGCTCTTGGTATTTATTGGGTTTTGGCGTTTGGGTGATTCAGCAAAAATCAGATAATAGCTTTCTTGACACCTGTGGTTTTTGGCAAGGTAAAGACTGGCCTAAAGAGCTTACTTGGAGGGTTTTACCCAAGGCGCGAGGAAAAGGTATAGCAACAGAGGCTTCTAAGGCAGCCATAGCGCATGCCTATAACAAATTCAAATGGGAAACGGTTGATACTTATATGGAAGACAACAATGACGTTGCTCGCGCGTTAGTAGAAAAATTAGGCGCTCAAAAAGTTGATAGGCAAGGTTTTAGCGATGGTCTATCTAGAGATATTTATACATTGCCGAAACCAGACTAACAACAGGTTTTTAGGTGGCACACTTAACCATTTTCTGAGTTTCTTTCAGACATTTTAACAAGCTGTCACCTAACCTTTTATTGCGGCGTTGAGGCATCAAGGAGTATCAATTGAACATTAGTATTAAAAAAGCTGAATTAGAAAATATTGAAGGGGTAGCAGAATTATTTAATGCATACCGCATGTTTTATAAACAACAGTCAAATTTAAATTTAGCTGCTGATTTTATTTCTGAACGTATTCGTAATAGTGAATCTATTATCTTTTTCGCTCAAAACCAAGACGGTGACTATTTAGGTTTCACTCAACTTTATCCCACATTTTCTTCTGTCTCAGCTAAAAGAAGTTGGGTGTTGAATGATTTATTTGTAGCCGAAAATGCAAGAGGTCTTGGGATCGCAAAAAGGTTAATGAGTGCAGCTAAGACATTGGCACTAGAAACTCATGCTAATGGCATTGCCCTTGAAACATCAACAGATAATCACAATGCTCAAGCATTATACGGATCATTGGGTTATGAAAAAAGTAGTGGCGTATACCATTACTTTTTAAGTATAACTTCAGCCTAAAAAACAAATAAAGTGGGCGTGATGTTTATTTTGAATACATGCCACAATGGGTACAGCTCTAATCACACTATGTCACTCTGTCTAAGGCTAATACCTAGCCCCTCTAAATAATAAGGGCAAGATCTCAATTATTAAGGACTACCATGCAGCAAAAATTAATTAAAAACGGATTTATTGTCGCGGCACTGATGAATTTCAGTGTGTTATTTTTCTCTAAAGGCTTTACCAATGGGGCGATAAACCAAGCTGATCCTGTTGTTATGTCAAATTTTGGCCTGATGATGATAGTAGTATGGGGGCTCGCTTACCTTGCTGCGTCAACGGCTAGCTCTCAGATCAAATGGCTGGCTGGTGCATTTGCCGTTGAGAAATTAATTTACGGCGTCGTTTGGGTAAAATGGCTGTTAGCCAACAACTTGGGCGAGCTGTATGCAAAAGATATGTTCGCCGGCATGTTCTACAGTATTTATGGTGTTAATGACCTGCTATTTATGGTGTTTTTTGCCTATGTGTTTTTCGCTAGCGGTCGAAAAAGTACCTAGACTTAGCTAAATATGAAAGCCAGTTTTCAAAAATCAAAACGGTATATCTAAATGGAAAATAATTATATTTTTGCTCCCGTCATCATTCAGATAATACTGACATTATGACTCTATATTTATTTAGCTATGGCTAAGTCACGAGCGGTGAAGTTGGGTGAGGTAAATGAAACCCGCCGACCGCTACATGACGAGGCATGGCCATATAGTGTAGTGAAAATAAATAATTGTATAGGCAACCAATTTGAAGTGCCGATTTTGTTTTATGTGCTCATTGGCATGCTTTCGAGTATTGAGGGCATAAATATTTATGTGCATTTTGCTGCATGGTTTTTCGTATTAAGCCGCATTGCTCACGCCATAATACATACAGGATCAACTACGTGCTTCTTAGGAGAAAAATGTTCATGTTGGGTTGTTTTATTTTAATAGGTATCACCATTTTTTCAGCTTATAAAATAGTTTCAATGTAAGATGCCATACAAAGTGCAGCAAGAAAAAATGACTGTTCACGCATTTTGCACCAAACCTAAAAAAACCTAGCGTCGTCAGTATTATTACTAATAACGCTAGGTAGAATAATTCACCAACTCAAGTACTCATTCACAATTCAACAAGACACTAACAAGACCTATGGCGTCAGAGCCGTTGATGTAGCTAATTAGCAAGCTAAGATGTAAATTTACTCAATATACTTTTGCCGTAATTGATCGCCTTGCGTTCAATCTTAGTTAAGGGATCCTTTTGTTCTGGTTTAGGCTCTTTAAATAAAGATTGAGCAAATTTAATGGCTTCTTTTTCGGTTTTATTAAGCTTCACTTGTGACGGGTTGGTTGTTTGCTTTGACGTGTCCATATTCTGCTCCTGAATGATGCTGTTAATTGAGGTTTCAAATACAGCAGCAAGACACTTTAAAGATTCCGAACCAGCACTCTGCCCGCTTTCTATTCTTTGGATGGTGCGAGTGCTCAAACCTGAATGACGAGCAAGCTCTTCCTGTGACCAGCCTTTTGCCAAGCGACGTTGTTTTATGCTCATCAGATTTCCTTTTGCTGCTGTAAGCCACTTTATGCCAGCTTTTCAGAGGTTAAAACACGACAAAAACACGACATGTGTGATTTGTCGACGACAGTCTTTCAGTATGCGCGACTCAAACCCAGTTTAATAGCTCAGAGCCAATCAATGAGTTAGCAACCCAAGTATAAATCTCATTTTTCGAGTTTACCTTGCTAGTTGAAACCGTAAAAGTAAATTTTTCCTTCTAAAACAATGATTAACTAGGCAATGATAAGTAAGGACGTTTAGTTGTAAATCAGCCTAAGAAAATGACCACTGTGAAGAGCATTTAGTAAATGTTAATAAAATCCATAAATTCAAGCAATTCGTTCTGCTCTAAGTCCGCACTTAACGTATAATCGCAGCAATTATTTCGTTTAAGACAGTACTATGACAGTTGAAACCTATACCCCGAATAAAACCACTACCCTTGAAACACCGGTTAAAATTTTAGAAGATTCGCCAGTGCAAAAAACCAATGGCACGCGTATTGGCTTTGTTAGCCTTGGTTGGCCCAAATATAAAGGTCAACCCAACCTGTAGACTATGCTTTTAAAGGCCTGTCCTAAGCCAAAGGCACATCTAAGAATTCACTCCACACTTCCTGCTCATCTTTAAAGTCAAGATTGTTAGCTACTTCAAGATCGAACTTATTGCCTTTTTTATCAATTCCTGACCATTTTAAAGATTCAATCAAAGTGCTTGTTCCTCCTAATCCCGGATCACTAAGATGCTCTCCAATTGCTGTACCACTGATCATTAAATATTTATTTTGTATTACTGTCGCTGTAAGAATGTTTTTTGTATAAAGCTCGACTTTTATTTCAATATGCTTATTTGATGTTTTTATTATTATTTCTTTAACAGTTGAAAATATTTTTTCTCTGATGCTGGTACGCAGCTCTGTTTTTCTATAATCCAAAATATCAGCAGGTATTTCAGAAATATTGAGCGGATCAACTTCAGGTATTTGCTTTAGTTTTGATAGTTCGTTTTCTAAAGATTCTTTCTCTTTAACACGCTTATCTAGAAGAACTAACAATGCACCGGCCCCTGCCCCAGCTTTTTCAATGTTTGATACTAATTTACTTATGTTAGTGTCAGCATCTTTTATCTTGTGCTCAATATCTATAACTTTAAAGCTTTGTTCTTCTTTGATCGGCTGCGAAATAATGACACCGATCATTTTTATAATTGCAGTTTCAAGAACTTTGCTGTCAATAGTGCCAGATATACATTTTACTGACGGTTCATTCTTACCGGCACATTTATAGCGCTGTGTCTCGTACTTTGTGCCGGATTTTGATAAAAATGTTTGAATTGTATTCCCACAAAATGCGCATCTTGATTTTCCAAACCCGCTGAATAAAGCAGCATTACGCTTAGTTCCCCCTGCCCTTTTCGCTTTTTTAATATTTTGTATTTGTGCGAACTCTTCCCGAGTACAAAGCGGCGGATAATAATCAGTAATAATGTGCTCTTCTTCTCTTATATTTACTCTAAACTCACCGAGTAAAGCTTTGCTCGTATGAAATTTAGCTATCATATTCTGTCCCCAATTAACCCCTTTTTTCTTACTTGCTTTATTCGGCGATTTGTAGCCTTTTCCTTCTAGTATTTGTCTTATTTTTAGATGCCCTAGCCCAGCTAAGTTGAGCTCAATAATTTCTCTAGCAATGGGAAAATAATGAGGATGAGGCTTTACATAACCCGAGCTGGTATCGGCCCACCATTTTGTATGACCGTAGCCTCTGATAGCATAACAATGTCCATCTTTGTCCTTTTTACCATCTTTTATTAATTTTACTTTTCTTATTGCAGCCTCAATGATTTTGTAACTTAAATCCTTCGAGTATTTTCCGGCTTGCTCCAATTCGATCGCAAGTGTAATAGTGTCAGCAACATTATCACGAGTATAAATCTTATCTTTAGTCCAGATATAAAGATTAACGCCAGCTTGCATTATCTCAATCACTAATTGCTGAGCATCAGTTAAACCAAGCCTAGTAAGACGATCAATATTCTCAATTGCTATTATAGATCCTGACTTTATTTTTCCTTCTTTACATAGTTTAAGAAAAACACCCAACTTTCCTTCTGATATATTTTTCCCATGGTATGCAGACTTTCCTGTATCTTCCATCCATTCGCGCGGCATGTGGCTAAATTTTTCAATAGTCCTTGTAACAGCATCTATTTCTGTTTGTCTATCCATCCCTGTTTTTCCATCGATTGCTTGCTTTGCAGTCGAAACACGCGCATAAAGATAAAGAGTTGGTACAACTGATTCCATATTTAATCCTTAAGATTTTCAATCACGATTGTTTCTGTTGACTCATTGACGTGCTCTATGCCTTTTTTTATCAGATAGTTAAAAGCAAGCTGCTTGTTGCCTTTAACGTTTTCATCCATCCAATTTATTACGTCTTTATCAAGATAAAACGACACTGCTTTTGTTTTTTCATCACGATCTAATAATCTTCCCACTACTGAAATTTTACTCATATCTCGATTCACTTTTTATTAATAGTACTAAATTAACACAAACGTCTAGATATATATAGACACATATATATATGTCTTGACAAATACCGCAATTAATGGTAGATTACACGTCCTGTCGCAGATTGAGGTTGTAAATGTCTAATGCTACTAACAACGATTACTTACGCTCTCTACTCACCCAACCACTCAAAGCCCTTCAACAGCTTGAAGACAACAACAAGTTAATCCTTTCATTTTCACATGGCATTTGTCAGTTAATACAAAAAACCGGTGGCGCAGTTCCACTTTTATCAGCAGTTAAAGAATGCAAAATCAACAGAGAAGTTGACCCCTTCGCTGATCGTAGCGCTAGTACGTTTGATTACCTCAATAACCGGATTTTCTTTAAAATTTCGCATAAACAAAATACACCGCACATCGACATAGGATTATACAGCGAAATACCAGACATGCGAAGACAACGTAATAAATACGAGTGGTTCGCACTTCAAGCTGTTGTTAAAGCTTTCTAACCCTACTTAACTAACCAAACAACCTTAAACATTTTTGATTTCAACTTACTGAAAGGGATCTGCATGTCTAAAGAAAATACGAACAATTTATTGCGCATGATTTGTGATCCAGTGAAACGTCAACTTCTAATTGAATTCAGAGTTATTCGCTTTTGTTTATCAAATCAGATTAAGCAAGTTGTTGATGATAATGAAGAGGGATTTTATCAGGTGTTATCTAGCATAAAAATTGATAAAAACGGATATGCGGAAGTCTCATTTAATATATTTAGATTATTTATATCGGCAATCGAATTAGAAAGTGAATTAGATAATAAGCAATCTGAAAGCACTATTTTTCTTCATGTCGTTACGATTAATGAGCAACTTGAAAGCGAGATAGAGCAGCAAGACATACAAGAGTTTTTGAACCAAAGCGGAGCAATAAATATTGAGTAACAGATTGTTGGACCGCATAGCAACTTTAAACTTCAATGTTATTCGCTGCGTGCACCAGCATCCATTACAAGCGCATAAGTATTTGAACGGCGGAAAAGTAAGAGTTGTTATTACTCCTTCTTTACACAAATTAATTTGTGATCCTGCTGCTGAAAAAGATGTTGTCAAATATCTCAAGGATCAGTTTAAAGGCAGATTGTGTGACCAAGACGTTTCTCAAGTAGGGTTCTTTAATTATAGAAACTTAAAGCTAGGTTGGATAATACAAGCAATAAGTAGGGAAAACGAGTCACTGCTAGCTGAAGATGTATTTGATACAAAATCCAATATTTACTGGGTGCTAATAAGTACCGCTCGCGGATTAAAAAATCATCACATAAACAGAATTCAAAAAGTTAAAACAAAAAGGAATAACTATGAGTAAATACTTAATTATCATTCTTTCTTTACTTGCGCTTTTACCTCTTACTGGTTGTGGTGGTGGCGGTGATTCAGATTCGGTAAGTGACACTGATAATAATATCGGCGGCAATAGCAATGGCAACATCACCTATGTAAAAGGTGACTTTAAAACAGCCAATGATTCAAGTCAGTATTATCCTAGTGATGGAACAGTATCAGGTCTTGGCGCTGAAGACTGTAGGGTTAATAATAACTACCATTATTTTGAATCAGAAAATGTGTTGGTCTATGGTGCTTCATCATTACCAGACACCGATTATCAATTTGCTGCCACCGCGATTGAGAACAATCTTGATAAAGCCTTAGGTTTGATGGGTATTACTCGAACTGATTTTGATAACTATCGTCCTCAGTATACCTCATCAGTTGGAAACAATATTATTAGATTTATTGAATGGGATGATCGTGATGTTACAGACATTGTTAGTGAATTTGTAGTGCCTGATGGCTGGAGTGAAATGGAATCTTACGCTCGCAAAATGTTACTTAAAAGATACTGGAATAGTATTTCTGATGAAAGGCAGAATGAATTGATTGCATTGTTTGATCAAGGTGACGGCTACTCTTTAACTGAGGGGCACGTTGTTCCTGAAAAGATTATTATTTGTCTTGATCCAAAACTAAACGAAGTTCTTTACGGACAAGGTACACTCTTAGGTATGAATATTGCCGCTAATTCACAATCAAGCCGTTCCGATGCAGAGCAAGTTATTCTTCATGAACTTATTCACACTATTCAATTGAACATTAGTACACCAATGGATTCATCGTCAAGTATTAATGATATTTGGTTTATGGAAGGTCAAGCTGTCTTTCTTGCGAGACAAAAAATAGCTAGCAGTGCGAGTGGTTTCCATCCTGTTAATGTTACCCATCATTTTGATGTAGATACAGTATTTAAAGATAATTTAAATGTGGCTTATGAGCATTTTGGTAAAGCATATAGCTATATTGATGCTAATAGCGGTAAAGAGCGTGCTTTAAACCTTCTTATTGATGTTAGATATTATCAGGGAGATGGGGATGAATTTGCAGGTTACAGTGTATCAAGTGATCGTTTTAGCGAGGCTTTTGACGCCAACATGCTGAAATCAGATGGAAGTCAGTTAACGATTCAGGAATTTAGAGGTGACTATCAATACATCATGAAGGAAGGTGCTTAGATGTCTTCAGAAAGAGTGTTCGGCATAGCAATCGTCGGCTACACAACATATCTGATCGCAATTGATAACTTATATGCAGTACAAAGTTTTATCAGATCTCTTTTCTTTTTTCTTCCCTTTGGATGGCCTTTTGATATATCTCGGGCTTTAACAAATGACACTTTTCTTCTTGTCTTTTGCCTCGCTGTTCCTTTTTTACTTTTCTCGGGATTTTTTAGGATAAAACTATGACTTTAAAGACGATCGTTAAAAATTGGGCTGTGGTTAATATTAAAGACGATCTATCTCCGTTTAAAATCATATGGGGCATTACAGAGGAGTCCGGCAGGTTTATAAGTGGAGACTACATTTGCAGTTCGCGAATATTGTATATCGAAGATAATATAGTAAGAACGCACACAGGTAGCTTATACGAGTTAAGTGGACCAGGTGCTGAGTACCTTGCTAGCTATAGCGATCTTTTGCAAATGATGGAAGGCCATAGCCCTGCTGAGCTAAATTTGGAGGTCAAATGATCGGTGGCGTTATAGGAGACTTTATTGGTTCTGAATTTGAATATCAGTCACTACAGACTTTTAATCTTTTAGAGCTAACAAGTGCTCGAAGCACAATTACAGACGAAAGTATTATGCTTGCTGCAACTGCTGATGCTCTAATAAATAATCGTGATTTTTCTGAGTGTTATATGAACTGGGGGCATACGTTTACTGATATAGAATTTGGGCCATCTACTTCACATTGGCTAGCAGAGCGTGATATCAATTATGTGCATGAAAGTTATTCTAATGGTGCAGCTGCACGATGTGGAATTATCGGAACATTAGATATTCCTTTATTTGAGATACTACAGCTCGCAACTGACAGTGCGCGTTGCAGTCATAATCATCCAGAGGGAATTAATGCAGCAAAATCAGTATGTTATACTGTGTGGGCAGTAAGACATGGCAAAAGTAAGGAAGAAATTTACGATTACTTGATTTCTGAGTTCGGTTATTTAATGTACTACTCTTTGGAGGGATTAAAAAATAATTTATCGTTTGATACTTCAGCTGAGAACTCAGTTCCCCCTGCCATTTTTCTAGCGTTGGAAAGTAAAGACTGGGACGACTGCATACGTCTATCTTTGCTATGCGCGGGAGCCGCCGACACCGATACTATTGCTAGTATTGCTTGTTTGATTAAAAGTCAGACGCATCCGATTCCGCAAAAATATGTCACGGAAACCAAAAAATGGCTATTTAAACACTACCAGCCTGTTCTGCAAATGATCGTGGAATTTGAGGCAAAACGATGGATGTGTAAGTTGCCATTTTAATAAAGATGCAAATATTCATTTTATTTCAATAAAAACATTATTATTTGACGATTTCGATTCTATATCAATCATGGTATAAACGTAAATGTAAATATTATTCAAGAGTTGATATAGAAAATATAAAGTGTTGATATAAATGTTATGTGTGCATTGATATAAAATAAATACACCTATTTGTATACATTTTATATTATTGCTTATATAGGTAAAATACCAATAGTTATATACCATCAAATTTCTGCTTTGGTGGTATATAACTGAATATTAAAGAACATAATAAAGATGAAAATAATGATTGGTATTGATGAGGTGAATTTGGTAAAATAAAGTATAAAAATAAGAGCCGGGACAACGCAATGAAGCCATTTGATGATTTTACACGAGATGATTTACATGATTTTATATCTGATTACAATATTACAAAAAAGGATTGCAGAGGCGGTATAACTGTCGCAGAGTCTAATAATACTGTTATTAACTATAAATACTTAAGTGAGCTCTTATCGTGCACTGAGAGAAATGCTAGGGCGATTTGCGATGGAGCTGTCAACATCAGAAAGCATCACTATGATCTATTGTCGTTTCACACTAAAACCAAACAAGCGCAGCTTGTGTAGTGAGGTGTGTATGCTTGGTGAAATCACAACAAAAGAGCAAATTAACAAGCTAACACATGAACAGCATATTGCTTATTCACAATTAGCAATTGCTCACCTTCATAATGTGGACTGGAATAGCTACAACAAAGCTAAACGACAATCTAAAGCATCAGATTATGAAAACTTTCTTCAGTTAGCTCCAACTCCCTCGCCTTATCGCTCCTGGCCAGAATTTCATATGTTTAATAATACTATCTTTCGAAGTACAAAGCTGAAGCTGGAAATAAAATTAAAAAGCTTACTTCTTTGGCTAAAGGCGCAACAAGGCCTGAGACAGTTATTAAGCATAAGTAAGCAATCTAAGAATTGAAGAAACAGGTAGTACACTTCTAGCTTTAATTTTGTTTTATGCCGACGCTTAAAATACTTCTTCTTTTTTTAAAGCATCGAAATTAATCCAGGTTATTTACTCCTTCTTCTCCTTATTTCCATTCTACCCACATTAAACGCTGTTTTTCTTTTAAAGAATATTAAAAAACCACAACTAATGTGGGTCGTCATTACAAAAGGCAACTGGTTCATCTTTGCGTGAATAATGAACAAAAACTGTTTGAGCGCAGCCCAAATAAAAAGAATAATAACAAGTTTTCCTTATGACAGGCAGAACACCAAAACTTACAAAGGCGCTAATAAGAAACATTTGCCAACACAGTTGATAATGACTTATCAGTCTTATAGCTTTACAGTTGACATGCCAGATGCTGCATAAAAATGTAATGCCCAAGGTCGGAGCTTTTTATGAGGCCATTGCATCTACTGATTCAGTAAAGCTTGCAGCCTAGCTTCCATCTCATTCTCGCCTCTGCTACTACTCTTGTTGTTAGAGTATTTGTCGCCAATTTTTGTGACAAGAAGATTCGGGAATTTTGCTAATCGCTCTTTAACTTGCAATGAACTGTATTTTTCAACAGTCTTATTGTAGTTTGCGTAGTCACATACAACAGCAAGCTTGTCAAAGTAAGTATCTGTAGATACTGCGAAATTAAGTAATGCACCTTGCTCTGGATTTGTAATCCAATCTTTTGCAACTTCGGTCGAGTACTCGCCGCACTCAATCGAATTGAAATCAATACCAGGCTGCTCTTCAAGTACACAAGCGCGTGTTAGTGATGAAGTCGTGATAATTAGCATTTTAATAGTGGCCTCCTCAGGTTTAAACCTCATTATTTGTATTTTGTAGCTTACCAATATAATATAATAAAGTTATAAATAAATCAATATTTCATCGAATTAATAGTTAATAAGTAGATAAATATAATTTTATAAGTATAATTTAAAATATTGTTGACCTTTCTGGGGAAAGAACTGTGTCAAAACAAATGGGAAGACCGACTTTAAACGTAATCGACAAGATGCGCAGAGCTGCATTAAGACAACGTGAGCATGTGTCAGAACTACAAGCTGTACTTAATACCTGGGGTGATAATCAAGCAGAGATTAATGAAACAAAGGGTCCAGGCATTCGCCCTAAATCTCGTGCAGTAAGATTACAGTTAGAGAAAGACAATCTTGAACAGATGATGACTGATATCCATTTTTTTGAGTCTAAGAAAGGCTTGCAGCATGTGCCGATCGACTCTGTTATTGATCCACTACTTGAAAACAATACTATCAAAAAAGTAGGTCGTAAATCTAAAGACGAATTCACAATCTTAGATCGTAAGCTACTGCTAGCCCAGAGAAAACTGGCTGATACATTGACGGAATGGGCAGAGGTTGGAGCTGACGAACCGCCGGTTAAAAAAGTGACAGAAAAGACGGGAAAAAGGCATGGACGCAAGCCTAGAACATATCCAGAACGTGTCTTATTACTTAAAAAAGAAGTTATAGAGACTACTACCAAAATTACTGAGTTAGAGTCAAAACTAGATAATATCCAACTATTGAAGCGGCAAATTTGTATACTGCAAAATAATAAACGTGAAGCGCTAAAGCAAGCTAAAGAAATGCGAAACTTGCATGGCGATGATTCAGATCAATCTATAAAGCAAGAAGATATGGCTGCTGCTTATGCGACTGAGATAAAGCAAATCACAGCAAGAGTGAATCGGTATAAAAGGCTGGAGGATAATGGGTGGAAGAGTCATAACACAGAAAAAATAAAACTGACTAACCCTGCTGAAGCAGAGCTTCAGGCTCAACTAAAACAAGTTGAAAGCAAAATTGGTGAAAGATTACTGAATACACAAGGTAAAGCATTTATTGATGGAAGCAAGGTTATTGAAGCACAAAAAGATCTTCAGCGTACTGAGAAGTACTTGGAAGCACTTAAAAAGAAACAAACTTTGATGCGCGAAATTGAGCGAATTGAAGCTGAAATGAAGACAATATAACTTTTATTGAGTACAAATATAGCCAGCAACCTTGCTGGTTATTCTTAATAATACACTTAATAAAGAGTTAAATATAACTTATAATGCGTTTTGAATTCGAGATAATATAAATAATAATAAATAGGAAGTAATAATTCATTTAGACACAGAACCGTTTTCCCCCTAAATCCATCCTTTAGGTGCTCGATTCAATGAGGATGAAGAAGATGGCAATCAATATATCTCAATTGACTTTGTTAATCTAAATGAAGTAAAAATAAATGATTAAGACCCCCCATCAATGGTGGTTAGACTACTTCGATTCTGTTTCTTACTTTGACAGTCTGTAGCGTTTGGTTTTGTTGTAAAATCATATTGTAAACGTTGTTATCTCCTTCAGCTCTAATCGACAGTATTAGCGAATAATTGAGAGGTGGTAGTGTGTTATCTGAGTCCCCCCCCTTTTCCCGTGCATGATATTTAACATCAAAAACAGGATTTGACAGCGTTGATAACCTGAACCGTTGTTCTCGTGAAATACTCGTTTCCCATTTGTGCGCATCTTCTCTCAACTCTTGTTCAGTATCATACAGTTTGCCCACGCTAAAAAATGTCTTCGTTTCAGGATGTTCTGCGCCCTCAGGAATACGGCCATCATTTGCTCTAAAAGAAATATCCAGCCCACTCCTCGTGTAATGGAGAGGATGCTCAGGATCTGTCACTGCGTTAAAACAAAAAGTTGCTTTGAGATGCACCCATGTGCAGTCTAATCCATTTGGCATGGGAATTGGTATCCTAAGATGATTGGACTTCTTTAGCTCTCCTTGGAATACTATGGTCGCCTCATCGTCCAAACATTCAATCACTGATTCAGGACTACTGGGTAATCGACCCCAACCGACATCTGTCATGGGATGACCTTTTCTATCAGCATTGTGGATCAGCAATGCCTTTACAGTGGTTGCGCTCAAATCGAAATCAGTAATAGCATCAATTCCAGCGGCAACACGCATCGCATAAGGTGCAGAATAGCTTGTTCCCATGGTACCGATAATAGAGTGCGTTAGCGGTGAATAGATTTTGAACAAATCGTTTTCACTACCTCCAAAGATTACTCCATCAGGTTTTACTATGCCTGGACTTCTGCCTGGCCCAATGCAGCTGTAAGGCGCTTTAGCCCAATCGTCCGCAATGGTATCGGATGATCCAACCGCAAAACAGTTGACCATATCGCTTGGCGGCTGAATACGCGAAAGCTCCTTAGACAAATCACCATCATTCCCTATGGCAACTGTGGCCAAACAATGTCCATCCTGCAACAGATTATCCAAAACGGATGTCCATACATGAACATCGTCATCATCAATTGACAAGCGTGGTCCCAAGCTAATATTAACATATTTGTACTTTTTGAGGCTAAGGACCTGTTCTATTCTCGCCAACACATCAAATAAGTCTGGGTCGGTTTCTGTCGGCGATAACACTCTAACGATATCAATTTTGGTGTAAGGTTTTGAAAGCGAATTATGTTTTTCATCATAAGGGCCAAATAAATAAGTAGAGCAAACTTCACTTCCATGAGACAGCAATTTAGGGTGACTTCCTTTGATGTCGGCAGGTACAATTTCATTCGCCCATTGTGAGATAACGGTATTGTCCCCTAATCCACCATCAAAAATACACACTTCAAAATCCGTTTGGAGATCTATAAATTCAGGTAAAGCAAATGTAGTAGCGAATGAAGTTCTCATCAAGTCAGGTCTATTTATCCTTAGTTTAGGCACACTCCTGAGTGCCCGAAGGTGAGAAAAAGCAGCTAAATTAAATTCATTACCACTGCCAATACTTACCGGTAAAAAAGTTAACCCTCCAACTATCTTAACTTTTGTCCAATCGGCAATCGCTTCGATGCTTGTCGCATACTGTTCAAATGATTGTCTGATGTACGAGTCACTTTTAGACGCATGCAGCACGACTTCCAGTTTAAGTAATTCTTTTCCTTTGTCGATCGCCTTAACTTTTTCAGTCACATCAATCGTGCTGGTTTTTTCCAAAGTTCTAATTGAAGTTTGGGCCGTCTCTGGGAGCGCTTCATACGTAACCGCATTTAACATTGCTTCAAACTTGTCCGGCGTACCTGAAACGAACACGCAAGATGCCAATCCTTCTTCTGGCGGCTCCTTAATTGCCCATTTTGTTGGTTTAACGGTGACCGCTTTTGAGCCCACATCTCGAAGACCGAAGCGTTTAAAAAGCTTGTTTGGATAGTAACTCTTGGCTAGGTAAGAGGGATGTTGAAGAAACTGGATGACAACTTCACCATTTGCACATTGATTAATCGGTTTGGCTCTAGCACTTTCGAGCACAACAGTCATGTCGTCAATGAAACGCTCTCGCGCTTCGGCGAATGAATAAGGATGCTTCTTTTTACCAGAGCCGCTTTTCACATTGATATTTTCCGTTAGAGACTCACCGTAACCAATTAAAATGTTCTTCATTACATTTCCTTATCCATGTTCATTTTGTTCGAGTGCCTTTTTCACTGTTGGGCGACTTATCCCCAGTTTTTCTGCTATGGCGCGTTGAGATAATCCCCGCTCATGTAGGTTAACCACTAATCGCCTTCTTTCATCTTTACTGATTGAGTTTGCAAGAGGGACATCAGATGAACCAGCTAAATTACGTAGGGTGATTGTGGATAGAATATTTTGTCGCTTAATATGACGCAACTTCCTATCAATATTGCTAAATGACATCTGCTTAAAATCATCCGCTGAATACTTTTTAATGATTTGATCACCTGCCCAATTTTCTTCTAAGTAGTTGGAAATCATATTTTTTGTTGGTAATGAAAACGTGATTTCCATATCAAATCGACGCCAAATTGCAGGATCTAAAAGGTCTCCGTGATTTGTGGCGGCAATTAGTAAGGATGTTGCAGGCCACCGATCTATGGCCTGAAGCAACACAGTGACTAAACGTTTTAGCTCACCTAGTTCACGATCATCATCACGTTTTTTAGCAATGGCATCGAATTCATCAAGTAAAAGTACGCATGGAAAGGAAATAGCATGGTCTAGAACCGCTTTTACATTGCTCCCAGTTTTACCCAAAAAGCTGCTCATAACCGATGCCAAGTCGAGGGTTAGAAGAGGCAATTGAAGTTTATACGCTAACCAACGGGCTGACATGGTTTTTCCGACACCAGGAGGTCCTTCAAAAATGACCGATTTAGTTGGAAAAATGCCTTCAGATAATAATTCACCGTAGTATTTTCTCTCCATTAACACTTGCTCTAGCAAGTCTTCATTCTCATTGGAATGGATTGGCGTTTGTGCCTCATGCACGACTTCTTCGATTTGAACCAACGCTTGTCTACTGTCGGAGTCTACTGGAAGAGACTTAGTCGTAGTGGACATTTTCCGCAGTACATCATTTTCTATTTTGTTCCTAATTTTGATGTAAAGTTCATTGTCAGACGCCCTGACTTTTGATGCCAATTTTCGAACCAGCATTTGTGCGTTATTTATATCGCCTGCTAAAGCTGCATCGACGATACTTAGTATAAGTTTATTGTCCATTACTTTTTTAATATGTTTATTTACTTTTACAAATGGTAACCAATAAAAACCCACATTACCACTAAAAAACGCAATAATTACCAATAAATACACAGCTTGGTAACTATAATATTTACATTGGTGTAATTAGCGAGCTTTCTTCATGCAATGCTCAGATACCACTTTTACCCCTTCTGGAATGCAATCAAAGTAAACTGAGAACAGTGCAACGCCGAATTGGGGCTTTTTATGTCGCCCTGCATTGCCAGTTATTTTTCTGAATTCAGTCGTTTTTTACTTTAGTCGTGTGCCATTTTCGGAGACTAAATAAACGACTATATTTCGTCCGGTAAACCAAATATATATTGGGTGAGTTCAATCGACCATGAACATGCCAACCCAAATCACTCTTGGATTCGGTTACGATTGTGATCCTCTACTTTTCATTTGGAATATTTACCACTTCTGTCAATCTTGTTGACGCGTTGCATCCCATCAGGAATAGGCTCAGTATGCATAATAGTGTAAGGCTCAAAGAACTATGTATTTTCATCATGACATTAAACTCCTAACTTCAAGTTTTATTGTGTTCTTGTGATGAAAACCACCGTATTTTCTCTAATACGGTGCTTAGAACTCATGTTTAGGCTGACTTGGAATGTGCCATCTAATACAAAAAGAGTATAATTATCTGAGTTGAAATAGTGGATGGGATGATCCTCAAATCCTATGGCAACAAACTTAGCAATATTGCATAGCTCGATGGCGGCGTACTGGCTCCATTAAAGCGAATTAGTGAGTACCTTTTACACCAAGCACTTGCCCATTCTTTGCTATTTCAAAGTATATAATTTCACTTTTAGGCGTGTTGGTAGCGCTAACGATAAACGATTTCTCCAACACTTCAATCACACTGAAGTGTGCATCTGTTGCCGACTTCCAACTTGCATCGAGCTTGCCCACTTGGTAGCCAAAATCTTTGAACGTAAGCTGCTGCACAGATTTACTAGCAATATTGAGCGCAGTTTCACTAGTGATTTCGTTATGGCCTTGATGTGCAAGGGCGGCGCTTTGCCAAATACATGCAACCAGAAATAACGCGCGAATAATAACTTTCATTTTTTAACCCTCTGTTGTGTTTTTCTATTTAAGTCCGATAACGGTGTACTGCCCTTTAACAATCAATTGGATTGCCACGGGCTGTTCACTTGTGTTCTTCCAATACCAGCCGTGAGAGCCGGTAAAAGGCGCGGTGAAACTGCCTTTCATTTCTGACAGTGTAGCGATAGCATAACTTTCAAAATAACCTGTGGTATCGCCTTCAGGCTCACCGTGTAAATCAAAATAAAGCGGCTCGCCATCGGTTAGCCATTCGTAGGTCATTTTGTTGTGTTGATTCATTTGAAATTTGTATTCAATGCCCTTACCAGCTGGCACAGTTACTTCAATCACCTGTTGCCCCTGTTCAGAGACGGCTGATCCTTGCGCCACTAGGGTTGGTTCATCGTCATGGTGAGCCAGCGCAGTCAAGCCTAGTTTGTGACCAATGTGCGTTGGATCAATATTGTATTCTGCGGGAAGAATAAAACACACGAACACCATGGCAGCGATAATAGTGGCGGCAATGGTCGATTTGATTAATGTTTTGGTGCTTACTACATCTTGTGTCATAGGTTATCTCGTTCTAATTAATATAAATAATAGCCAGTTAACTGGAGGCCAATTAACATAAACCCAGCGCTCATAAGCATGGTGTTGGTCATAGTGGAAAAACGCTCGAATGACGGTAGTTTTCGCCAAAAGTTAATCACAATCACAATGAAGACGAGCGCCATAAATTGCCCCAGTTCGACGCCAATGTTAAATGCAATCATATTGGCAACTAATCCGTCTGGAGCCAGTTCAAATTCTTGCAACTTAGTAGCTAAACCAAAGCCATGAAATAAACCGAATATCAACACGGCTAATTTGGTATTGGGCTGTCTGCCAAATACACGTTTAAAACCACCCAAATTGTCAAAGCCTTTGTACACAACCGAAAAGCCAATAATGGCATCGATTAAATAGGGATTAACCTGAATGTCACCCAACACACCCCATAACAAGGTAATGCTATGACCAACAGTAAACATGCTTACATACAGCAACACATCGCGGCTTCGGTAAAGGAAAAAGATTACGCCGACCAAGAAAAGTATGTGGTCGTAGCCGGTAAACATGTGCTTAGCGCCAATATAGATAAACGGAATGAATTGCATGCCCGAGTTTTGTTCCAAGAACACTCGGGTATTGTCATCCACCCCGTGTGCGAGTGCCCCAAATGACAGACTGACCAGAAGCAAACCCAAAAGGCATGCGATGAATGGTTTGATGTTATTGTGCATTCAATTGCTCCTTCTCAGCCGTAGGTGTTTTATCTTTATGCAATAATCGATATAACGCGGGGATGACAAACAATGTCAGTATGGTGGATGAAATGATCCCACCGATAACCACCGAGGCTAAGGGGCGCTGTACTTCAGAGCCCATTCCAGTATTTAACGCCATTGGTACAAAACCTAATGAAGCAACCAGCGCTGTGGTAATAACTGGCCGCAGGCGTGTGATAGCGCCATCAAATATTGCTTGTTCTAGCGGTATGTTTTGTTTGCGCAAATCCCGTATGAACGACACCATGACCAAGCCATTTAATATGGCAATCCCCGACAATGCGATAAACCCCACTGCTGCTGAAATTGAAAATGGAATGTCGCGCAACATGAGCGCAGCTATGCCGCCGGTTAGGGCTAATGGCACACCAGTGAATATGATCATGGCATCTTTAAACGAGCCTAATGCAAGTATTAGTAACCCAAGGATCAATAACAAAGTGACCGGCACTACTATGGACAAACGCTGGGAAGCAGATTGTAACTTCTGATAGGTGCCGCCATATTCGAGCCAATAACCCGCAGGAATATCTACATTGCTCTCTATTTGCGTTTTAATATCAGCTACAAAACTACCTAAATCTCTACCTCTAACATTTGCGGTCACCACAACGCGACGTTTGCCGTTCTCCCTGTTGACTTGGTTTGCACCCAATAGCATTTCAATATCAGCTAACTCTTGCAGTGGCACATAGTGACCATCTGGCAAATGGATAGGTAGGCGATATAGGGCATCAACATCGCTGCGCATAGTCTCTTGCAAACGCACTACGATATCGGCTCTGGCATCTCCCTCATAAAACTTACCTGCAACGCGTCCTCCTAGTGAGGTTGCTAACTGCTCTTGAATAAGCGTTTTTGATATACCGTATTGGGCTAGCTTTTCCATTTTTGGCACTATGGTGAGCATAGGCAAACCGGTTGTTTGCTCCATCTGGATATCGGCAACCCCTTCGACAGAGCCGATAGCGCTTTCAATCTCGCTGCCTACAGCATTCAATATTTCAAAATCGTCACCAAAAACTTTAATTGCAAGCTCGGCTCGCACGCCTGACAACAGTTCATTAAAACGCATCTGTATGGGCTGCAAAAATTCATATCGATTGCCTGGAATAGGCTCTACTAACGCGGCCAAGTCTTCAACAATTTGGTCTTTGGTTTTATCCGGATTAGGCCATTGTTCACGTGGTTTCATAATAATGAAGTTATCGGCAACACTAGGCGGTACAGCATCGGTAGCGACATCGGCTGTGCCAATTTTTGCAAACACCCGCTCCACTTCAGGCATTTCCATAATGCGGGCTTCTAAGCTTTCTTGTAGCGCTACCGCTTGACTCAATGATGTACCAGGAATGCGAAGCGCATGCATAGCAATGTCTCCCTCATCCAGGTTAGGCACAAATTCGCTGCCAAGCTTTGTCGCTTGATAACCCATTATCCCAACCAGAGTGACGGCAAACACCACCACAAACCATCTTGCTTTCATTACCCACTTAAGCGAAGGCTTATAAACAAAAGTCGCTCCACTCATGATGACGTTACGACTTTCTTTGACAGGCTTTTTAAACAACAAAGCGGTAGCGGCAGGCACAAAGGTGATGGATAGCGCCATGGCACATAACAAAG
>Ga0115567_10000972_pt1 | contig 28507 bp, 24 predicted proteins | sample COGITO_mtgs_1204_2_FD_88679 | JGI IMG/M metagenome (GOLD analysis project Ga0115567, IMG submission 88679) | Pelagic marine microbial communities from North Sea - COGITO_mtgs_120412 | ecosystem: Environmental > Aquatic > Marine > Epipelagic | place: Germany:Helgoland, sampling site Kabeltonne... | reverse complement strand
GTTGGCGTTGGAGTAGGCGTCGGTGTTGGCGTTACCAAAGTCCATGCACTTGTCCAAGCAGAACCCGTACCTGGCGCGTAGGCCCAAGCAGATGCTGATGAACACCAGCCAGCAACATCACAGCGGTATGACTGTCCAGCGTTAGTTACCACGTCGCCCGCAGCATAAGCAGTGCCAGCAACGTATGTACCTGTAGGCGTCGGAGTTGGCGTCGGCGTCGGAGTTGGAGTTGGAGTCGGCGTTGGCGTCGGAGTCGGTGTTGGTGTTGGTGTTGGAGTCGGAGTCGGAGTTGGAGTCGGAGTCGGAGTTGGAGTTGGAGTTGGAGTTGGAGTTGGAGTTGGAGTTGGAGTTGGAGTTGGAGTCGGAGTCGGAGTTGGTGTTCCCCAATTTGTTATCCCTTCAGCGTTACCTACGGCTTGATTCATCGCGTTTAGTAAGTTTTCCGAAGCATCACCACCATCACCATCAATTTCCCAAGAGAATATACCACCTAAGCGTTGTGTCTGAAGATATTGGCCTTTAGCTGCAATTGAGCGTGGTGTATCTAAGGTAATTAATGTTTTTGACACGTCATCCCATATAAATGACGATTCAGCTAGGCTGTCCCAAACAAGCTGAGCATCCGGATTCGCGTCCAAAAATTTAAGTGCGCCTCGGTAGTCCATGATACCTGCTTCCCAAGCCCATGCAGCTTGATCCACTGGTGTACCTTCGCCTCCCTCTGCTACTAGTGGATTATTTGAAGAATCTGTAACATGATCACCCACCGCACCAATTGGGCTACCATCAACCATTTGTACATTAGTCCAACCACGTCCATACATGGCTGCTCCTACTACGAGTTTATGTGGGAGCACACCTTGTTCTAATAATAAACGCGTGCCGCTAGCCACATTGTACTCAGGCTTTCCAACTGGAGCATAATCACTACTCGTTTTATCTGTCACAGTTGTAGGGCCAAATTCTCCGGTACCCGCACATTTATCTGCTGAAATGTGCGCACCGCAATAAAGACCTGTTTGGTGTCCTGTCTCACTTCCCCAAGCACCATAAAAGTCGTAAGACATCATGAAAATGTGATCCATGTATTGTGAAGCTGCAGCGTAATCTACATCTTGTACTTTATCCCAACCCACGTTAATCGCTGACGATAATTCATATTCACGCCCCGTTTCTGCTGACAATTCATCTAACATCACACGTAGCTCTTGCATTAATGCAACATAAGCTGGGCCATCATTTACAGGGTCACCAAGTGATGTGTTGGCACCGCCGCCACCTGGGAATTCCCAATCAATATCGATACCATCAAAGAATTTCCACGTTTTTAAGAATTCTTTAGCAGAAGCAACAAACGTATCCCGGTTGGCCTTATCTGTAAAATCGAAAAATGGGTCAGAAAGAGTCCACCCCCCAATTGATGGTAGGATTTTAAGATGTGGGTTACCCTGTTTAAGTGCCATTAAATGACCAAAGTTACCCGCGCCCACTTCACCATATCCAACTGCTGAACCGTCAACTTTCATTGCTTTCACTTCACCATTTTGACGCCAAAAAGCGGCGCCCATATCGTGAATAACTAACTCATAATCTTCACTTTGAGAACAATCAGCTTGCAACACGCTCCAACCACTTTGATTGCCATCTTTTAGTGACTTATTTTCGCCACACATCGGAATAAAGCCGTAGATAATATGAGTTAAGTTATTTGCAGGTACATTTTCAACAAAGTATTTACGTCCATAGATGCCCCATTCAACAAAATAAGTACCCACAACTTGATCTTGAGATTGCGCATAGTTGGTATTACTGGGATCAACTCGTGCTTCAAGAGGCATAAGGTGTGACCCGTCGGTATCCGAAACTACCGCCGTATCTGCGGCACTTTCAGCACAACCATCGGCATTACACGAGCGGACAACGATTTCTTTTAAGCCACCGCTTGTAATTGGAACAATGGCACTACCACCCTCACCAGAGCCTTCCAATGTAACCTCGCCATTAACAAGAACTTGCCATGACGTTGCAGCATCGCCGCTGTATGCTGGAGTCCAAGTAACGGGTAAATCAACTACGTCAACTCTTGAAACAAGGGACTTGTATGCCCCTGATTCCCCAGAAACAGTGACAAAGCCTTTTCCATTATAGTTTGCGTATTGATTGGTAAGCGTTGGGGCGCCGGGAGCAGCTGCAAATAAGTGTGAGGAAGCTAAAGCGGCGGAAATAGCACATGCAGTTAAAGTTCTTTTCATAATGACCTCTAATATTAATGTTGCTGATTGTGTTCAACATTGTTTTTTTGGATTGATGAAACAGGTTTTTCGACTCCTTCGCAGAACCCTTAATTTCTAAAGCTCAGTCACTAAAGTTAGCTGACTATTTGACTTACAAGGGGTAGCAGGAGCTACTGCCCCTTGCTAAACCAAGTCTTAGTTCTTCCAAAGAACCGTTCAGGTTTGTTGTTAGAAAAAAAATTGACAGCGTTGTCATTTGCTGGTGTTTGAATAACGACAGCGCTGTCATTTTTCGGTGTGGTTTTTCGTAAAATATTAAAAACAAAGTTCATCATTAGGTGTTTTTAGAACAAACTAGTCTTAATATTGCTCTTCAATGTTCTCTTCACATTAACTTTGTTATTAACAAATTATTTTTCAAACACGTTTAACTTACCATAAAAAAATCAAAGATCAATTTTGTGGCTGTGAAATGTTGTAAAGTAAAAATAACTTTTTTTACTAAATATTTAATTTAAAATCAATGGTTTAAGGGTTTTTTGTCGTTTTGTGTGGATTATAATGATTTTTGCAAAGTTGTAATCAGTACATGGAATGTTGCAGAAGTGTTAATGATGTGTTGCGCTACTCAAGAAGGCCTTGTGCTTATAAAAGTTAGATTTATACATTTTTATATATGATATGCCTATTTGTTATATTTAATTTATCTTTTGCTGAAAAATGCATGGTTTCGTCAAAAATCAGAATGAGCATACACAGTTAAAGTGGATCTCGTGGTCTGCTTAAATATTCCCAATAATAAGCAGTAAATTTTGACATCTAAAGCCGTACTTAAAACCTATTTAGAATAATTCAAACAAGAAGCGTTGAAGCTGTTGAGTAACTTTGGCTGTGCTCAAAAATCCAAAGAAATAGCTGTATGGCCTCGTCAGATTATGAATCAAAGACTAATATTTGAATTTCGAAGTTATTAAAGGTTTTGGCCGCTCGCTTTAACATTAGTAGAGGCGCTAAAATAGTGAACTTAAGTATCTGTTTTAACGCGCACGTCTGACGCTTTAACATCGTTTAGTTAAGTAAATGGAGCATTGATTTAAACCAACAAGTTAGTTTCGAACAATTACAGCTACTCAGATTCTTTTTGCGTCGGTCAGCGGACTGAATATGCTCCACTAGTTCTAAGAGGCGAGATCAGCTAGAATGCGCGCCGCTAATTTTACATTGGCGAATCAATCTATGGCTGAAAAAATCAATCGCACTATTTCTGTAGCGTCAGTGCTAGACGGGTGCGACTAATTTCAAATAATTCAAGCGATTAATGCTTATTGTGTTTTTGGGGAGTGACAAAATGGCACAATTAATTATTTCTTAACATCACTCTTGTTAATGACATACTCTAAAAAAATAACGTTTTTATCAGGGCTATCCAGTTTTGAACGACTAAAGCCATTTTTTTCCATCACCTTAATTGAACCAATATTATTGATTGCAACTCCTCCAATTAGGGAATGAATGTGCTTATCTAAATATGCCCAATTAACTAAACCTTTAATCAATTCACTTCCATATCCTTTAGCCCAATAAGATGCACCTAATAGGTAGCCAATATGTAAATCCAATGGTGTTTTTTGCGTTTCATCGTCATAGAGAAAAACAAAGCCAATAATCTCATTGTTTGATTTTAGCTGGATTGATAGGAAGCTGCTTTCTTCAATTCTTTGTTGCCACCACTTACTTGCATCTTCATAACTTGTAAGGTTTTGCCACTCACTAGGTAGAGAGCTAGTAACGGCTGGTGTTAGCAATTCTAAAACTTTAAGTGTGTATAACCGCTTACTGTCATCGTCTAATATTTGGGGTTTAACACAGTTAATTAGTAGTCGTTCAGTATTAAACGCACATCTTTGACACAGCGGTAGGAGATCTGTCATTGTGAAGTTCTTTTGTTAGGATTTTTCAAAATATTTGTAATAAAAAATGGGTGACATTGCATAGTTTACTTTTCACCCATATTTTATTATTTGAGGTGCATCTTATACTTAAAGTGAATCGGTTGGCTCTTCTTTAAAAGATTGCTTAAACTCCATCGTCATTTGGTATCCTTTAATTGCAGGTACAGCAATAGCATTTAAACAAAGCTGCCCGAACATAATTAAAGTTGCCGTTGCTAATGCATCTAATGTCCACGCAATTGCACTACCACCAATACCAATATGGTTGGGTATCGTTGCCAAAGCAGGGATTGTCTGTAAACCAGTTATACCATGCAGGGCTAATGCAACCCAAAAGCCAAAGCAGTAGGGGCATTGCCACGCTTCGTATAAATAAGCCAGTGGTCTAGGTAATCTTTTAATAATCCAGTTAAACCAATTTCCCCAATCGGGTAATTTTTCCCACAACAATATATATATCGAAAGTCCCATAAGTGCGAGAGTCATGTTCATTATTAATCTCCATCAGTTAATATTAAGCTTTATATCCTGTGATTATTGATGCTGTGGCATCTGGCTCACGGTGATCGTTGTTTGAAATATTTGAAAAACCTTTGCTCTTTAGTAATTTTACAATGCCATTTCTAGTTTTAAGTTCATGTTTGCAAGAAGGAGTTTGACTATCGTCAACTTGTCCATGGCTGTATTCAATCGACTCTTCCCAAAGATCATCAACAGAGACAAATCGACCTGATGGCTTTAGTATTCTTAGCACTTCATTGATCCCATCGTTAACATTCACCCAATGATGCAGGGTATTTACCGCTAACACTAAGTCACAACTTTCAGCTTCAACAGGTATTTTTTCTGCTCCTGCAAGTAAAAATGTTACCCGTTGAAAATGGTCGTCTTTTACTGTGAGTTGAGTAGCTATTTCAAGCATTTTAGGTGTTGGATCTATACCAGTGATATGACCTGTAGTGAGATTATTTGCAATGGCTCTGACCGCAGCCCCGCTCCCACATCCAATATCTAAAACAATTTCTGACGGTAGTAGATTGCAGAATTCAGGGATTTTTCTGTGCAGGACAAGCTCTCCCCATTGGTCAACGTAATCTTCGGTTAGCTTGTCATTCCATGCACTGGTAAGTAGATCATCTTTGTTGCCATTCATATTTGTCATATCTCCATCAATTATTGTTAGGTTGTCTAACCATTATCGTTATTTAAGTTAGTTAGTCAACCTAATTTAATTTTTGGGATTATTGATGTGAATGATCTAAGAAGCTAATTCTGTCAATTTACGTTGTGAGGTCTGGCATATAATTAATTGTTCGTACTTTTACAGAACAAATGTTATTTTGTTAGGTAAGCTAACTAAATAACTTGATTTCACTATGAATTTGGAAGACTCTCTAATAAAATTTCAGCGCATAATATCTAGAACATGGGATATACATACGTTTGAAAATAAAGAAAACACTTTGAGTTACAGTGAATTTGAATACTTGTTATGTGTTCATATTGCAGAAAATACAGAAATTGTTCCTGAAAGTGAGAAGCATGATGATAGTACTCATTTATCGGCACTGGCTAATGAAATGCAGGTGCAAAAATCATCTGCAAGTTTGATGGTCAATAAGCTTGAAAAACGAGAGTTGATATATCGCACAACTTGTCAATATGATGCAAGAGCACAGCATATTCTATTAACCGAAAAAGGCCGGAAATTGTTCTTGAGCATTCAAAATTCTGTTTATAAGAATTTGGCAAAATCCTTTAAAGGCATTTTGGAAGACAAAGAATATGATAGGTTCGAGCAAACACTAGCAAAAATTTGTGCAACATACCCTAACGAAAAATGATAGGGATCAGTCCAATCACTTACGATAATTAATTTTTTTTAGCCTCGTAAAAAAACTGTATTACTAGCCAAAACTTCAGTGGTGATTTCTAGCGTCTGAGTCAGAAATTAATTCACTTGATTTATCAAAAATTATCCGTTGCACCCATGCAAACTGGACAGATAAATATCGTAGGTATTTTCTTAGACAAACTTCACAACACCGCTTTTGTATACTGATATGGTCAGCATTGGTGTGATCATTTGTGGCAAAGGCGACTATCTAGCATTAAACCAAGAAGAACACCTAGTACCGCTGCAATTGGTGGGTTCTGATCCTCCTGATATAGCGCGCTGTGCCAGTAAAACTCAGCAGTCCAGCTATGATGAAGTGAACATCAATGTAGGCAGCCAGCCCGTCTGAACGTGTGCAAAAAAGCAGGTTTGAAGCGCGTTTACGGCAGAGTCTGCCGTATCCTCTCAAATATTCACTTATGAAATTGTTTAGGAATTAATAGGACTGCACCGATGATCATATAATTATATGTCAGTAAAGCTCATGAACCTTTACCTTGAATCTGGTGACTTTGAACTTGGTCAAGTAAGCATCACTAGTGCTGGATGGCGAAATCAGCTAGAATGCGCGCCCTAAATTTCACATTGGCGAGGCAATCTATGAGTGAACCTATTAATCGCACTATCTCTGTCGCGCCAATGCTGGATTGGACCGACAAACATTGTCGCTATTTTCTTAGACAGATTTCACAACATGCGCTTTTGTACACTGAAATGGTGACTACTGGGGCAATCATTTTTGGTAAAGGCGATTATCTTGGGTTTAACCAAGAAGAGCACCCGGTTGCCTTGCAATTGGGTGGTTCTAATCCTACTGATATGGCTCGATGTGCCAGTGAAGCGCAACAGTACGGTTATGATGAAGTGAACATCAATGTGGGTTGCCCTTCTGATCGTGTGCAAAATGGCAGGTTTGGTGCCTGTTTAATGGCTGAGCCTGAAACCGTGGCTGCTTGTATTAGCAGCATGCAGGCAGAGGTAGATATTCCCGTCACAGTTAAATCTCGTATTGGCATTGACGAAATGGATGAATATGAGGACTTAACTCGCTTTATTGATGTAGTGGCTGCTTCAGGTTGCGATACCTTTATTGTGCATGCCCGTAAAGCTTGGTTAAAAGGTTTAAGCCCCAAGCAGAATCGTGATGTACCGCCTTTGATGTACGATCGTGTGTATCAATTAAAGCAGCAGTTCCCCGATTTACATATCAGTTTAAACGGTGGTGTGAAAACTCTAGACGATGTGCAACTTCATCTTAATTATTTGGATGGGGTGATGATAGGCCGCGAAGTCTATAGCAATCCATATATTTTAGCTGAAGTGGACAAGCGTTTTTATCAAGACAATTCTGTCACTAAAACGCGAGCTGAAGTGGTAATGGCGATGTTGCCTTATGTTGAGCAGCAGATTGCTTTAGGCGCTAGGCCTTGGCATATAGCAAGGCATATGTTGGGCTTGTTTCAAGGGCAAGCCGGTGGGCGGATTTGGCGTAGACATTTAAGTCAAAATGGCACTAAGGCAAATGTGGGTATTGAACTTTTAACCGATGCTTTAGACGTATTATTAGATGCACAGTCTAAGGCCAAACAATTCCAATCTGAGATGATTGGTTAAATTGACCAAGGCAATGGCAAAAATAACTAAATTTTAGGCTTGAACAGTAAAGGTTCATATTTTGTTCATCTAAGGTTAAAATTAAACTTTATATAAATCAAATAGATAAAATTAATTTCATGATTGGCACAACTATCGCAAAGGATACTGCGACTTAAACAATAACTGTTCACACAAATGTAAAAACAGTTAACACACACTAAACCAAAGGAAAATATCATGTTTACTCAATCTAAAATCGCTGCCATCGCACTTACTTCTACTTTAGTCTTCGCTTCTTCAGTACAAGCAGAAAACGTTTCGTTAGAACAGTATGTGAGCGGCATGGTTAATCAAGCAATGGAAGTGGCACAACAAGAAGTCAAAAACAACCTACGTTCGGCTGTATTGACGGTAGCCAACAACGTTAGCTTTAATGAAGAAAAAAGTTATACAGCTAAAGTCACTATCACTGATTTTAAAAAAGTAGAGGCATCAAAAACACAAGCTGAATAAGGAATTGCCTATGTTCAATCAAATATCTTTATTTATTATGTTGTTGACGCCAGTGCTTGCCTATGTTGCAGGGGCGATAATATATAGCTTTGTTGAATGTTTACGTAAGAGTTCAGTATTGACTAAATATAACAACATTATCAGTTATCGAAACGGTCTCTAATTGTAGTATTGACCGTTTTTTCTATCTCCGTATTCGTTAACCTTACACACAGGTAGACCTATTCTCCCCCAGATTTAATTCTTAATGTTTATGCTCTTCTTTTCTCAACTTTAAATTCAAGTATTTCCAAAACAGTGGGTACTTAAATCCTCTGCCAACGCTGCAGGATCCTCGGCCAGCGCTGCAGATAAATATTGAATTTTTTGCATCAATTGATATTTTCAAACTCTAGAATAAAAAGCGTCTCAAATAGGGCGATTTTATGGTTACAATGATCACTCAATTGAGGAATACCATGACATCAATCACCACAAAGTTCTCAGATTCAGTCAGTTTGCTCGAAAGTAGGCTGGGTGATCGATGGATCATAGGAACGCCATTAGGCATCGGAAAGCCTAATCCAATGATTAATTACCTATATAACCATGCTAAAACCCATAAACCATTAAACATGGAGATATTTACTGCTTTGTCATTGGAAGTGCCTCACGGTGACTCCTTATTAGAACAAAGGTTTCTAGAAAATTTTAATCAACGCTTTTTTGGCCAATACCCTGAGTTAGGTTACATCGCTGATGTAAAACACAATAGTGTTCCTGAAAATATCACCGTTCGTGAGTTTTACATGCAGTCAGGAAAAATGTTGCATTCTAAAACAGCGCAAAGAAATACTGTGAGCAGTAACTACACCCACGTCGCCCGAGACATGGTGGACAGAGATGTCAATGTCATTTTACAAATGGTGGCTGTTAAGCGAAACGAAACCGGCACACAATATTGTTTGAGTAGTAATCCTGATCTAACGCTAGATATCTTGGAAACGGCGAAAAAACAAGGAAAACCAAGGCCAGTTGTCATTGGACTAGTTAACGAACACTTGCCTTTTATGGGCGCTCAAGGGGCCCTTGAAGCTGACTTTTTTGATTTGATCCATGACAATAGCAATGATTATTTTGAACCCTTTGCTATGCCGGCTCAGCCTATTAACCTAACTGACTACAGTATTGGTTTATTAGCCAGCACATTAATTAAAGATGGTGGAACCTTACAGATTGGCATTGGTACATTGGCCGACGCCATGGTGTATTGCACCCGATTAAGGCAGCAAGATAACAACATATACAAAGACTTAATAGATGAAGCTAAAATATTAGAAAAATTCAATTCTTTGATTAAAAAAACGGGGGGAACCGGCAAATTTAAACAAGGTTTGTATGCCGCCAGTGAGATGTTTGTTGAGGGATTTGTTCATTTGTATGAAGCTGGAATATTAAAACGAAAGGTTTATCCTGACGCACAAATACAGGCTTTATTAAACGACCAAAAAATCACTGAAAAAATTGAATTAGGTTTGATTCAAAACCTACTTAATTGGCATGTCATTGATGAGGTCATCACCTCCAGAACGTTTTTAAGACTGCAGAATTTGGGCATATTTAAGGCAGACCTAACATTTAGTAAGGGCAGTATCGCTGACAAGGCAGGCCATGTGTATTCAAGTGACTTACATGATGAAGCCAATCTTGTGGCTATTGAACAAAATTGTTTGGGCGACTATTTGGATCATGGTGTGGTGCTACATGCAGCATTTTATATGGGGTCAAAGCGCTTCTATCAATGGTTACATGCCTTAGACGATGAGAAAAAATTGTTGTTTCAAATGACACCTGTGAGTCAAGTTAATCAACTGTATGGTGGCGAAGCCTTAGATCGGGTACAAAGAATCAAAGCCAGATTTATCAATACATGTATGAAAGTGGATGTGTTGGGCGCGGCGGCGTCTGATACGTTAAAAGACCATCAAGTAGTCAGTGGGGTTGGAGGGCAATACAATTTTGTGGCAATGGCCCATGCTTTGGAAGACAGCCGTTCCATTTTAATGCTGCGCAGTGTGCATGCACACAATAATACTGTTACTTCCAACGTGGTTTGGGACTATGGTGATTGCACTATACCACGGCATCTTCGAGACATAGTCATTACTGAATATGGTATGGCGGACCTCAGAGGGCAATCTGATGAAATGTGTGTGCAAAGAATGATTTGTATTGCTGACAGTCGTTTTCAAGAAGAGTTACGCGCACAGGCAGTGACCCATCAAAAACTGTCTGCCAATTGGCAAGTGCCCATTGCGTTCACAAATAACACCCCAGAAATGATTACCCAACAATACACTTTAGCTCAGGCTCAAGGGTATTTCCCCGAATTTCCATTTGGCGAAGACTTTACTGTTGATGAAAAAACCATAATCAGTGCATTGCAATGGTTAAAGTTCAATACTAGGAACAAGTACGCCACTTTACTGACTTTAATTAAAATACCCTTCGTTAAGGCTGGAGAAAAGGAAATGCCTTATTTGAAAATGATGAAACTTGAAAGTGGTACTACGTTTAAGGAAAAGCTCTCCGCTAAACTGTTTGTTTATGCATTGCGACATCAATAAATGTTCTGACATCGATTGTGATTTTCACTAACAATTTAGTCTATTTGACTAAATTGTTAGTTAGCCTCGAAATCAATAAAAACAATTACCTTCCACATATCCATAAAAATCATCTATAAATCAGCCTGTTACTTAAATTTTATAAGTTGGCACAACACTTGTAATAAAATTATTAGTACAGCTAGTGCTGGAAGAGCCCAGCAGCAAAACTTATTAATATTATCGGAGAAATCAAAATGGGTATGTTTACGAGAATGTCAGACATAGTACAAGCCAATATCAACGCCATATTAGACAAAGCTGAAGATCCAGCAAAAGTGATTAAATTAATAATTCAAGAAATGGAAGAAACCTTAGTGGAATTGCGCTCAGTCGCAGCCACTAACTTAGCAGAGAAGAAGCAGGTTCAGCGTCAAGTAGACAAACTGCAACAACAAATTGATGCATGGCAGGCCAAAGCAACATTAGCGGTAGTGAAAGATCGTGAAGACTTGGCCAGAGCTGCATTAGGTGAGAAGCACCGTAGTCAGCAAAAACTGTCAGCTCTAGCTGATGAGCAAAATGTAGTTGCAGAGTCTCTATCTAAATTACAAGCCGATATGGGCAAACTGCAGGACAAACTAGTAGAAGCGCGAACCAAACAAAAATCTTTGATAGTCAGGGAGCGTTCGGTTGCAGTGCGCATGACGGTTAAAAACCAAGCTCACTCAGTTAAAATTGATGATGCGATCATTCGGTTTGAACAGTATGAACGCCGAATTGATGATTTAGAGTGCCAAGTTGACGCCTATGACCTAGTCGATGATTCACAAGGATTACATGCACAGTTCAATGAGCTTGAAGCTGATAGCCAGATTGAGCAAGAGTTAGCAGCTTTGCGTAAAAAGGTTGCATAGTTTGATTGATCAATTTGCTAGTGGCACTACACCAAAGCCACTAGCTACTGTTCCCTGCCATTAAGGTTTGAAGCCAAAGGAAAGAAAATGAGAGATTATTTTGACGTTAATAGATTATATAAAGATTCAACCCATCGTAAAATTTCGGGTGTATGTGCTGGTTTAGCTAAACATTGGAGTGTACCTAGATTGCTAGTTCGCATTGTGGCTATCGTCTGTTTGATAACATTACCAACCGTCACGGCGATTGCTTATATCACTGCCACACTCCTGATCCCTAATAAATAAAGGAGAGGGTTATGTTCAGAAATATTATTCTAGCAGTATTGATAGCAATTGTGCTGACCTACAGCTTTGGTCATATAGCCACCCAATGGTTAGATTTACACCTTTCATTTGTCGATCATAATTTTGAGCCTATCACCTCAATTCTTTTACTCACAGGCATAGTCGCCATTTTAGTGGTCGTCGGTTTTGTTATTGCCTTTAGCATTTTTGCCGCTATTGCTTTCGTCATAATTGCTGCTGGTATAGGGTTGTTTGTTGCTGGTCTAAGCGTATTTTGGCCAGTTATCTTATTTACTGTCGTCATTTTTCTTTTGGTGAGAGACAAACAATCACCGGCCTACTGAAATAAGCAACCGCCTTAGTTAAACTTTTATGTTTAATGGTTGGCATGTTAATTAAAATTGCTGAATAATCGTTAGCATATTGTTTATTTATAGGTGGTCTATGCTTCGATTATTTTTATTGCTAGGTAGCTTAGTGTCGGGTGTGCTTCACGCCGAAATAATAATCACTGATGCAACGGTTAGGTTACTGCCGCCGGGTGTACCGAACACCGCCGCTTATTTTTCTTTACAAAACCCCTCGGATACCAAGCAAACATTGATCGGTGTTTCGGCTGATTTTGCTACCAAAGCAGAAATACATAACCATATATTGGTAGATGGTATGATGAGCATGCAACAACAGTCAGAAGTGGTTATTCAGCCCGGTGAAAGTATACAGTTCTCCCCAGGTGGTCTACATATTATGTTGTTCGGGCTGAAACAGCCTTTGAGCGAAGGACAGTCTGTAGTCTTCAGTTTGCAGACCAGCGACGGTGAATCTATTAGTGTCACCGCCAACGTTGCTAAACCGTCGGTACATAAACATCATTAGAGGAAAAGCATGAAACAATATATTACTCCCAAATGGCTGCTGAGCGCGGTTGTACTTGTTATCTTTTTGTTATGGATTTTGTCAGTGTTTTGGAGCTTCGAGCCTGAATTATTTGAACCCGAGCTACTTGCACAGCAGCAAGCTAGTCACCGAGGTGAGTCTGTTGTAGCGGGTTACACAATTACCACCAGTCTCATTAAAGTCAGCGAGACCTTACTCAATAAGTCTGGTGGCTATTTATCTAATGATGTATTACCACCTGGTGTGATGATGGACAATATGCCTAGCTGGGAATTTGGCGCTTTAGAAATGACCCGAGACTTAGCCTTAGCGATGCGCCAAGATTTTAGTCGTTCACAAAGCCAGTCTCTTGAAAACGCTTTCCTAACCAAAGCCCAACCGCAATTTAATATAGATAACTTAAGCTGGTTGTTACCTTCTGCAGAGTCTAAATATCAAGAAGGCATAGATAATTTATACGCTTATAGAAGTAGTTTATCTGATAGTCGTCAGCAACAAGGGCAATTTTTTGCACGTGCAGATAATTTAAGGGATTGGCTTAAGCAAATAGAAAAACGTTTAGGTAGTTTTTCACAGCGTTTGAGTGCCAGTGTTGGTCAAGAACGTCTTGATACGAGTTTAGCCGGAGATGCTCAAGCAATAAAGTCTACGCCAACGGCAAATAAGTCGACTGATAAAACGAGCTGGTGGCAGCTAGATGATAATTTTTATGAAGCCAGAGGTGCTAGTTGGGCACTGATACATTTTTTGAAAGGGGTAGAAGTGGATTTTGCCGATGTACTGGAGAAAAAAAATGCCAAGGTTAGCCTGCAACAAATCATTCGTGAATTGGAGGCAACACAAGAGTCGTTATGGAGTCCGGTTATATTAAATGGCAGTGGTTTTGGCACGTTAGCTAATCACTCATTAGTAATGGCGAACTATATTTCCCGAGCGAATGCTGCTCTAATTGAACTAAGTGAATTACTGAATCAAGGTTAAATGATGAAAAAGACGGCTCTATCTATTGGCTTAATAACACTGTGTGCAAGTTTCTCCGGTAATGCAGATACCCTACTTGGATTGTATGTTGGAGCCCAAGGTTGGAATATGCAAACCGCTGGAGGTTTTTCTGAAGACGGCACCAACACCGAGTTTGATTTCGATGACCAAAGCCAACCAAATTTATACGTGGCCTTTGAGCATCCAGTGCCATTTATTCCAAATATAAAATTACAAAGAACTGAAATGGACACCAGTGGTGATGTTATTTTAGAGCGAAACTTTGTTTTCGGTGGAAAGCTCTTTGCAATCAACTCTGAGGCAACCAGTGATATTCAGCTCACCACAACTGATATCATCCTCTATTACGAACTATTTGATAATGATCTTATTAGTTTTGATGTGGGACTCAACACTAAGTATGTTGACGGTGAATTGCTAGTAACAGATAAAGACGATCCAACGGTTAATGGGCGAGAAGAATTTTCAGGTCCTATTCCCATGATATATTCACGCTTGGCAGTCGGACTTCCATTGACAGGTTTTGGTGCATTTGTTGAAGGCAGTTTTTTAAGTGTTGATGATCATACTTTGTCAGATTATCAAGCAGCCGTTACTTATAGCTTGCTGGAAAATCTTGCAATAGATGCTACTTTTCAACTGGGTTACCGTGCAGTATCCTTAGAGCTAGAAGACTTAGACGGCATTTACTCTGATCTTGAATTCAAGGGTGTTTACGCTGGATTAGAGGTGCATTTTTAATTTCATCTAATTTGGTTATAAAAAATCAGTTTTTATTCTTTCCGGTTATGTCCTTATATCGCTAACCTACAGTTGTATTAATAACGGTTAGCGATTCTATGTCTTCAGTAATAAATCAAGCCACTGGGCTTGCCGCAGGTTTGAATGAAAACCAGTGGTCTCAAATTAATCAGGCTACGGCCGCACTTAATCCACAACAATTGACTTGGTTAAGTGGTTATTTAGCCGGATTGGCACAAGCTGGTCAATCTGCTGCTTTATCTCAACCCGATAGCGGTCCAGCAAAGTTTTTGACTATTTTGTATGGCTCACAAACCGGTAATGCGAAATCTATTGCACAAGAATACAAAGCCAAATTAGATGCGCTAAATGTGCCAGCTAAAATTGCCAGTATGGCCGATTACAAACAGAAGCAACTGAAAGCAGAAAGCCATATCGTTGTTATTGTCAGCACCCACGGTGAGGGTGAAGCACCAGATGATGCGGTTTCCCTACACAGCTTTTTAGGTGGGAAAAAAGCACCTAAACTCAATGATTTAAACTTTGCTGTATTGGGCTTGGGCGATACAAGTTACGAATTTTTCTGCCAAACAGCCAAAGACTTTGACAAACGTTTACACAATTTAGGTGCAAAGAGAATTACAGACCGTGTTGATTGTGATGTCGATTACGATGCAGTTGTAACAGCTTGGTTTGAAACCGTTACCCATCAGATAAAAGATGAGTTAGGCGCAAAAAGTACGCAATCTGTTAGGCCATCTTTAACTATGGGCGCTAGTACTGCACTGACTAGCCAATACACCAAAAAATCGCCGTATACCGCAACCTTGCTTGAAAGCCAGAAGATCACAGGCCGTGATTCAGTTAAGGATATTCGTCATATTGAGATATCCCTTGAAGATTCAGGTATTCAATACCGCCCTGGTGATGCGTTGGGTGTTTGGTTTAAAAATGATGCAAGCCTAGTTGCCGAGTTAATCACTGCCCTTGATTTAGATGGCGATACGTCGATTAGCTGGTCAGGTGATGACTACAGTTTTAACGATGTGTTGGTGAATAAATTAGAACTAACCCAAAGTTATCCGACTTTTGTCACTCAATATGCAGAATATGCTAATAATGTTGAACTCAATGCGTTAATGGATGATAAATCAGTATTGCGTGCATATTTAGCCCAGCGCCAAATTATCGATGTTGTACGTCAGTTTCCAGCGAAAGTCACCGCTCAGCAGTTTGTTGATGCCCTAAGGATCATGACACCGCGACTTTATTCTATTGCTTCTAGTCAAGCAGAGGTGGAAGATGAAGTGCACCTTACTGTGGCTTTAGTTGAGTTCGATGCTCATGGCCATGCTCATCAAGGTGGTGCATCTAGCTTTTTAGCTACGCGTTTAGACGAAGGCGGTGAAGTGAGTGTGTTTGTAGAAACAAATGACAACTTCCGGCTACCCGCTGACGGTAACACACCTGTCATCATGGTCGGGCCGGGTACAGGTATTGCACCTTTCAGAGCCTTTATGCAACAACGTGAAGCGGAAGAAGCAAGTGGTGAAAACTGGTTGTTTTTTGGCAATCCCAATTATACTCAAGACTTTTTGTATCAAACTGAATGGCAGCGTTTCGTTAAAGACGGGGTAGTCAATAAAGTCAGCTTGGCCTTTTCCAGAGACCAAGAACAAAAAGTGTATGTACAACATCGCATGCTGGAGCAAGGTGCAGAGCTATATCGATGGCTCGAACAAGGTGCTCACTTCTATGTATGTGGTGATGCCAACCATATGGCCAAGGACGTACAAGACGCTTTATTGCAAATTGTGATCGAACATGGTGCAAAAAGCGAAGAGCAAGCCGAACAGTATATTTCTGACTTGCGCCGTGCCAAACGTTACCAGAAGGACGTTTACTAATGAGTACTGAACCCAAAAATTTTGTCGTTGAAGGCAAATTAGCTGATAACGAACGTTTAAAAGAGCAAAGTGATTTTCTGCGTGGAACCATTGCAGACGATTTGAATAATGATTTAACCGGTGCATTTGTCGGCGATAATTTTCAGCTTATTCGGTTTCACGGTATGTATCAGCAAGACGACCGCGATATTCGTGCTGAGCGCGCTAAGCAAAAGTTAGAGCCATTACAAAACGTGATGTTAAGAGCCCGATTACCGGGTGGTATTATCACCACGCAGCAGTGGCTAGCAATTGATAAGTTTGCCGAGGAAAAAAGTATCTACGGTAGTATTCGGTTAACTACACGGCAAACTTTCCAGTTTCACGGGGTGTTAAAACCTAACGTTAAACCTATGCATCAAATGCTTAATCAGGTTGGCGTTGACTCTATCGCCACCGCTGGCGACGTAAATCGTAATGTGCTGTGTACCTCTAATCCAGTTGAGTCCGAAGTACATCAAGAAGCGTATGAGTGGGCTAAAAAAATCAGCGAACATTTGTTGCCTAAAACACGAGCTTATGCAGAAATTTGGCTCGATGGTGAAAAAACAGAAACAACCGAACATGAGCCTATATTAGGTAATAATTATCTACCTCGTAAGTTTAAAACCACTGTGGTTATTCCGCCGCAAAATGATGTGGATGTGCATGCTAACGATTTGAATTTTGTGGCGATTGCCGAAAACGGCAAGCTTATTGGTTTTAACGTATTAGTGGGGGGCGGTTTAGCCATGACCCATGGTGATACCTCTACTTTCCCCCGTAAGGCAGACGATTTTGGCTTTATCGGCTTAGAGCATACGTTGGCGGTAGCAGAAGCTGTAGTAACGACTCAGCGTGATTGGGGTAACCGGGTTAATCGTAAAAATGCTAAGACTAAGTACACTTTAGAGCGCGTTGGTGTTGAAAATTTCAAAGCAGAAGTAGAAAAACGTTCAGGTGTTAAATTTACCAAGAGCCGCCCTTACGAATTTACCACCCGTGGTGATCGCATCGGTTGGGTTGCAGGGATAGATGGTAAACATCACCTTACCTTGTTTATCGAAAATGGCCGTATATTAGATTACCCGGGTAAGACCCTTAAAACTGGTTGCGCTGAAATTGCCAAAATACATACAGGTGATTTTCGTCTAACTGCTAATCAGAATTTGATAGTGGCGGGTGTTCCAACTGAGTTAAAAGCCCAGATTGAACAGTTAGCCCGTGAACATGGTTTGATGGCTGATGATGTAAGTTTACAGCGTAAGGATTCCATGGCCTGTGTATCCTTACCCACTTGCCCATTGGCGATGGCTGAAGCTGAGCGATATTTACCGGATGCAGTGACACAAATCGAGGGACTTTTAGCTAAGCATGGCATGTCAGAAGAAAGTATTATTTATCGGGTTACCGGTTGTCCAAACGGATGTGGCCGCGCGATGTTGGCGGAAGTTGGCTTAGTGGGTAAAGGCCCTGGTAAATATAATTTTCACTTAGGTGGTGATCGTCAAGGTACACGTATCCCTAGAATGTACCGAGAAAATATTGACGAACAAGAAATCATGAGTGAGTTAGACAGCTTAATTGGTCGTTGGTCAAAAGAGCGTAATGCCAGCGAAGCCTTTGGTGATTTTCTTATTAGAGCTAACGTTATTAAACCCGTTATTGATTCAGCTAAGGACTTTTACGATGACCCAAGCTATTCAATCTAACTTAGCGGGTAGTGCAGCACTGAATATCTCGGGCGATGAATTGGCGCAAACTAATTCTGCTTTAGAAAAACAGTCTGCTGTGCAACGCGTAGCTTGGGCATTAGAACACTTACCTCAGAACTTTATGTTGTCATCGAGTTTTGGTGCGCAAGCGGCTGTGATGTTACATATGGTCACCCAACAGTGTCCTGATATACCTGTGGTACTTACAGATACAGGTTACTTGTTTGCTGAAACCTATCAGTTTGTCGATGAATTATCAGAACGACTTAATCTGAATCTTAAAGTCTATCGCGCTGATGTTTCCGCTGCATGGCAAGAAGCCCGTATGGGGAAAATGTGGGAACAGGGGGTAGACGGTATTGAAAAGTACAATGCACTTAATAAAGTCGAGCCAATGCAAAAAGCGTTACATGAATTACAGGTAAAAAGTTGGTTTGCTGGATTGCGTCGCAGCCAGTCAGACATGCGAGAAACTTTACCGGTTGTGCAGCAATTGAAAAATCAATATAAAATTTATCCTATTATTGATTGGTCAAACAAAGATGTTCACTTGTACCTAAAAGAGCATAATCTGCCGTATCACCCTTTATGGGAAAAAGGTTATGTGTCTATTGGCGATTGGCACAGTACTCGTTCTTTAGAAGAAGGTATGAATGAACAAGATACCCGTTTCTTTGGATTAAAAAGAGAATGTGGCTTGCATGAATTTGGTGATGGAATTTAGGAATCTAGTCACGTGCGGCCCTAAATTAAACCTAGATGATAGTAAAAGCGTTTTCTAGGGTGGTTCTGAGGGACTTAACATAATTCTCTTGTGACTTTCGTGTCAGCAATTTACATAGTTCAGCGCCCGTTGTGGTGAATTTGTAATACACCAAGGTTGTGCCTGAGCGTTTTGCAGTTAGATATAATGTGTGCCCCGCACAACGCCATTCTGCAGCCACCTCAATGGGTAATTCACCGGACTCAATTTCGCTATTATGTATTAAACCTAAGTCCATTAACGATAATATATCAGGGTAACCTAAACCAAATTCTGCCAAGTTAAGTTGATGTTCTTTGTGGGAACGAAACATCGACCAAAGGCTGGTTTTTTGATAATAGCCAAGCAAAACTTTAGGCGTAGATTCACCTTTACGTCGGCTTGCTAAATTGACTGCATGACGAAAAGTTTGTGCATCTTTTTGGGTCAGTTGTTTTAATGTACTTAGGGTTTTTAACGAAAAACTACCTGGTCTTGCTGTTTCAACCGCAAATATCTTGCCCCATAGATCCTGCATAGCGGGAGAAAATATCTCTTCTGCCATCTTTACAAAACTAAAAAACCAGTCGGGATCTAAATCTTCTTCTTTACCACCGTCTAGACAAAAATCTAATGCCCTGCCTAAGATGTTTTCTAGGTTTTTTAATTTTCGTTGCGCTAGCATCTCTTTTTTGCGTTTGATTTTTTCATTGCTGGTGGAGGTTTTAAAAGTGCTATCCCTCCCTTGCACGCCTGCCTGAGAAAACCAATTAAGAATACGTTTTTGACTTGATTGCTTGTTTAATCTATTTTCTGACTGTGTCTTGGTTGCGCTCACGCCAGCATCTACTTTTTGTGACGGCATGGGTTGTAACTGATGTGTAATGGCTGGAGATTTAGACTCAATTTTCATGAAACTCAAAAACACTGCTTTAAATTTTATTTTGGTGCTCAGTATATTGCGTTAATTCATGTTACAAGAGCAAATAAAAATGTTAACTTTAATTAATAGTTTCGGTTACTTTTATGCTCTTAATGGCATTTATTGGCATTGTGCTAGAGTGAAATGGATCTAAAAGTAAGGCATGATTACTGCAAAAAGCAGGATTCCGAACTGAATGGAATGTAAATGAACTCAAGCAAATACGAAAATGATGAATTAATTTTCTTATCAGAAGATATGCACTCAATCACTCCAGAGATTACTGGCGTGTGGAATGTATTAGTCGTCGACGATGATGAAGAAATACATTCTGTGACTAGACTTGCTCTATCAGATTTGATTGTTAATGACAAAAACTTGCATTTTATTCATGCCTATTCAGGTGCCGAAGCATTAAAAATAATTGAGGATATGGGGTCGTCTATCGCCATCATTTTACTGGATGTAGTGATGGAATCTGATGATGCTGGATTAACTGTTGCAAAAATAATGCGTGAAGAAATGCGGATTATGGAACCCCGCATAATTCTGCGTACTGGGCAGCCAGGGTACGCACCCGAAGAGCAAGTCATTAAAGATTACGATATTAATGACTACAAAACTAAAACAGAGCTAACTCGAAGTAAATTGGTAACAACCATCATTGCTTCACTGCGTTCTTATCAACAGATATTAACTATCAATCAAAGTCGTCTTGGTTTACAGAAAATTATTGTATCTGCAGCAAACCTAATGGAAGAACATTCTGTTAAGAGTTTTTGCGAAGGTGTAGTGACTCAAATTAGTTCACTTATTGGCTTAGAAGCAGGTGGGGTTGTCTGTGCAAAAGCAGGCTCAGTTTTGGACAAGGATGATGATGGTGTTTATATACTTGGCGCTGCAGGAGAGTTTGCTCCCTACATTAATGAAAGATTAGAAAATCTACACAATGCACGAATAGTGAAATTTGTTAATTGCTGCTTACAGCTAAAAGAGCACATATTTGAGAAAGAGTTTTCTGTGCTTTATCTTAATAGTTCGGGTTACGAAGCCGCTGTTTATTTGCAAATAGGTAAAGAAATCAGCTTGATTGACCAACAATTACTCGAAGTGTTTTTGTCTAGTATTTCTATTGGTTATGAAAACGTTAATCTATTCCATCAACTTCGTACCGCTGCCTTCAAAGACTGGTTAACTAAGCTGCCTAATCGTAGTGAATTTATTAATATGTTAGATGATTGTGGTGTTTCAAAAAATAATAGTGAAAATTCAATTGTGGCGCTTATTGATATTAATCATTTTGCAGATATTAATGATGGGTTGGGTCAAGATGCTGGCAATAGTACGTTACTAGCGGTTACTGAACGTCTTCAACAAACGTTTTTAGATAAGGTGAAAATGGGTCGTATTGGTTCGGACGTTTTTGGCTTAATTGGTGCAGAATTTTTTGTTAATCCACAAACATTAAATGAAATGTTTATCGCTCCCTTTAAAGCTGGAGAGCATACTTTACCGCTTTCTGCTTCATTTGGTTTTTGCCGGTTAGTTGGGAAATCCCAAACTGGGATCAATATACTTAAGCACAGTAATATCGCATTAAATAAAGCCAAGAAAAACCTTAATACAAACTTTGAATATTATGCGCCCGAGATGGAAGAGGAAACAACTTGGCGCTTGGACATGATCAGGCAATTAACCAGAGATTTTGAAGCTAAAAAGCTGCAACTTTGGTATCAACCACAAGTCGATTTAGTGACAGAACAAATAGTTGGAATGGAAGCGTTGTTACGCTGGCCAACGTCCGATGGCGGTTTTGTTTCACCCGCAGTATTTGTCCCTTTAGCTGAGTATTCAGGGCTGATTATCGATATTGGCATCTGGGTATTAGAAGAGTCATGTAGAAAATTAAGTGCATTATCAAAGCAGGGTTATACGGGCCTACGAATGGCAGTGAATATTTCCATGCCCCAGTTTAGAGATCCAAACTTTATTGATACGGTAAAAAATATCATCACTGAATTTGCTGTTGAGCCAGATAGGATAGAGTTAGAGATCACTGAAAGTGTGGTTATGGATGAGCCACAAATTGTGATTGAAGCGTTGCAAGAATTAAAGTTGTTTGGCGTTAAAGTTGCGATTGATGATTTTGGTACAGGTTTCTCCTCGATGAGCTATTTGCAGCAACTGCCTTTGGACCGTTTAAAGGTAGACCGTTCTTTCGTAAACGAAATTAAAGCTGGGAAATCTGCCTTTATTGCTGAAACGATTGTCACTCTTGGGAATAAGTTAGGTTTGTCGACAATTGCAGAGGGCGTCGAAAAAAGAGAACAGGCAAGTTATATGTTAAAATTAGGCTGTGATGAAGCTCAAGGGTTTCTATTTGCTAAGCCTATGCCATATGAACAACTACTCGAATTTTTAGCTTCTCAGGATAACTAATCTTAAAAACCACTAAATCGGTGTTAACTCATTTCAGCTTTAGTGTCAGAAAGCCCCCGAGCTTAGGTTGATTAGCTCTATAACTTGGCTTTCAGTATTTTTTGCATTTGCGGCAATACTTCATTTTCAAACCAGCTGTTTTTTTTCAACCAAATATTATTCCTTGGCGAAGGATGAGGTAATGGTAGGAATTGAACTTGGTAGTCACGCCAGTTTTTAACTCGTTCAGTTAATGTTCTTTTGTCTCTTAAGTAATAATCTTGTGCGTATTTACCCACCAAAAGAATAACTTTGCGTAGCTCCTGTTGTATTAACAACGGGTGCCATTTGGGCGCGCATTCTGGTCTAGGCGGCAAGTCACCGGACTTTCCTTTACCGGGATAGCAAAAACCCATAGGCACAATTGACAAGGTTTTTTTATCGTAGAATATGTGCTTAGGCATGTCGATCCAAACTCGTAATCGATCTCCTGACGCATCATCCCACGGTGTATTACTTTGATGAGCTTTAATACCGGGCGCCTGACCAATCAGAATGATCTTCGCATTAGGTGAATGTTGTAATATGGGGTTAGGTGAAAAAGGTAAAGAGTGAGCACATTCAGTACAGTTATGGATCTTAGAAATGATGTCTATTTTGTTAACCATCACATTCCTCAAATCAATTGGGTTTGTAAAAAAGGCCTCAAATCGAGGCCTCATTATCAGTAAATCCCTTATTCAGTTATTCTGCCATCACAGGCAAAAATTCAAACTGATTGAGGTGTAACCATTTTTGTTTTTGTAGGGCTAGACTTTGTTTTAACTCTTTATATTTATAATGAATTTCAAGGCTTTCATAGCTGCGTTTCAAGCTTTGTTTTTTGATTGCCATTAGTTGTTTCTTCGCAGCGTAATAGTCAGTCATGCGCTGTGCTAAAAGTTCGTACTCAATTTGCACTTTAGCTAATACTTCATCTGCATTGGCTAACTTTGATACTTTTTCCTGAGCTAGTTTTAATTGCATGGCAACCTTCGCTTTTTCAATTCTTTCTTCAGGACAGCGTCGAAGCTTGCTGGTCCAGCCAATCAGGGATAACCCCTTAATTAACCATTTTGTTGGATCAAATTGCCACCATTTGATGCCATTTCTGTAGTCATATTCAAATATATGGTGGAAATTATGGTAACCCTCGCCAAAGGTAAAAAAGGCTAAGATATCGTTATCTCGAGCGGTATTTTTATCGGTATAAGGTTGTTTTCCCCATATATGGGCTAGGGAGTTAATGAAAAAAGTAACGTGATGAACCACTACCAAGCGGAAAACTCCCGCTAACAACAACATTCCCCAAATATCGCCATTCAGCCAACCTAGTAACAATGGCACGCCAAAGTTAGCGCTAAGCATGATCTTCAAATAATGTTTGTGTTGCCACTGCACCACAGGATCTTTTTGAAGGTCACGACAGTTACTGTAATCGGCATAACGGTGGATTTGATACTCTCTTAACATCCAACCGATATGTGAATACCAGAATCCTTTTTTGGCTGAGTAAGGGTCATGATCGTTATCGTCAACATGTTTGTGGTGAATACGATGGTCCGAACACCAATGCAAAATACTATTTTGCAACGACATTGCCCCACCTATCGCCAACACTACCCTAACAAATACGTTGGCTTCGTATGCTTTGTGTGACCATAAACGGTGATAACCGGCAGTAATCGACATGCCTGAAAAGTATATTAAGACGACACAAGCAATAATTTCAACGGCATCAAAGCCATTTATCAGCGCTTCAAGAGGAACTAATACCGTGGCTATAAGACCGGTAATAGTAAAAACCAATATATTGATGAGTAGCAGGCGTGGTTTTTTCATTAAAAATAATTATTTCAGCTTACATGTGTACGCTATTTTACGTTGCCTGTTATGTTTCGCAAGTGCTAAATGTGCATAGTGTAAAATTTCTTCGGTATGTGTTTTGCTTTTTTCACGTTAGAATTATATGAATATTGCCCTCGGTCACCAACAACAGGCTTAGCCATTGAACCGTCAAGAACAAAAATTACGCACTCGCCGTTCTATCATTGAAGCGGCGTTTTTACTCTTAGATGAACAGCGTAGTTTGTCGAGTATTAGTCTTAGAGAAGTGGCTAGGGCAGCGGGTATAGCGCCGACTTCTTTTTATCGACACTTTAAAGATATTGACGAACTAGGCTTAACTTTAGTTGATGAAGCTGGTTTAGCTTTACGTCAGTTAATGCGGCAAGCGCGAGTGCGAATTGCTTCTGGTGGCGGTGTGATCCATACCTCAGTGGATACTTTTATGGAGTTCATTACTGCTAATAACAATGTTTTTCGTTTGTTATTACGGGAGCATACAGGTACGTCAATGGCCTTTAGAGCCGCCGTTTTGCGAGAAATTAAGCACTTTAACGTGGAATTGACTGATTACACTATCTCCACTACAGGCTTGCCATATAAAATTGCTAACCTACAAGCAGAAGCGATGGTTAAATTAGTTTTTAGTGCTGGCGCAGAGGCGCTAGATGCGTCTGCTGAGCAAAAAGCTAATGTTGCAGAACGAGTAAAACTGCAATTAAGGTTTGTTGTAAATGGTGCCCTACAGGCTAAAGCTGAACAAACCTCTAGCTAGCTGTTCTCATACCTAACTAGCCACTTTTTGCAAATAAACCCCACATTCAACATGATGTGTGTAGGGAAACTGATCGAATAACGCAAATCGAGTAACGCTATGGGTATTTAATAAAGTATCTAGATTGAGTTTAAGCGTATCTGGGTTACATGAAATATACACAATGTTTTCATACTGACTAATCATATCCACTGTGCTTTCATCCAAGCCTGCACGCGGGGGATCAACTAATACTGTGTTGCACTGATAATCAGCTAAATTAACTCCTTCTAAACGCCGAAATTCACGTACCCCTTGTTGCGCCTGAACAAATTCTTCACTGGACATACGAATTATCTTTAGATTATCTATGTTATTTTTGGCAATGTTATCTTGTGCTGCTGCAACGGAAGTTTTGGATATTTCAGTAGCCAGCACCTTTTCAAAATTTTGGGCTAAGGGAACCGAAAAATTTCCCGAACCACAATATAATTCGAGTAAATCTCCTCGGCTATTTTGAGTAATATCCAATGCCCATTCAATCATCTTAATGTTGACCAGTGCGTTGGGCTGGGTAAAACTATTCTCTACTTGTTTAAACGTGAATACCCGTTGATTGATGGTTAATTTTTCTGTTACATAGTCTTTATCTAATATGATTTTTTGTTTCTTTGCTCGACCAATGATGTCTATCTGGAATTTTTTCCTTAAAGCAGAACGGATCTGCTGCATTTCATCGGTCCATTTTTCATCTAAGACTTTGTGATAAAGCAAAGATGCAGTGATTTCTCCGCTAACTGTGGCTAAATAATCAATTTGGAAAAGCTTTCTGCGAGCAGTGTCATTTTCTCTAAGCAATAGAAGCAGATCAGTCATAACATCATTAATGAGTTGGCTGGCTGGAGGAAAGTGATGGACTTGATATTTTTGTTTTGTAGCTTGATCAAACATAACATGGTGGAGATCATCACCATCATGCCAAATCCTGAACTCAGCGCGTAATCTGTAATGTAATGGTTCAGATACAAACACTTCCAATTCAGGCATAACATGTTGGGCAAAACTGTCTTTAAGAGCTTGTGTTTTGGTTGTCAGCTGATCAATATAATTATCTGCCTGGATCTCAGTTGGCCGCATGTATTGCCTCAATCATTGGTGATAAAAACGCGCAAGGTAAAGTGTTTTTACTCATTCTGCAATCTATAAGAAAAGTTAAATATTCAGGGTGTGAGTGATTTTTGTACAATAAAGCTAAAGTATTAGTGAGAGGTGGCCGATAGACTATGTTAAGGATAGTGAGGTATCTGCCATGAACATAAGTCAATTAAAAGCCTTTTTAGGTGATAAGCCACAACATTTGGGTAAAGACACAAGTATTCAAAACCAATTGCGTGATGCGGGTTTAAAGCAAGCTATTAGCGGGCAAAATAATCCAGCGTCGCAAAGTGTGGAGAAATTTAGTTCCAGCACGTCTTTGGGTGTGCGGATTTATACCAATTCTTTAAACAACACCTTGGAAATTGATAGGCATAAGCCTAATTTTTCTGCTCCTGAACCTAAGGAGTCTGAAGCTTCGTTATTTGATTTTGAAGAAATAGCGAAAAATGTACTCAATTTTGTAGGTGGGGCAATTAAAAATGCCCAAAACAGGGGCGTTGAAGATAGTGAGCTCAATAAGTTATTTGAGCAGGCTTCATCTGGCGTACTCAAAGGCATAAAATTAGCCGAACAGGACTTAGCCGGTTTCTTAAATGAAGAAATCGCTAATGGGATCAGTAAAAGTAAAAGCTTAATTGAAGACGGCATAGCCAATCTCAAACGCAATATTTTTAATCCTGAAACTGTAGATTTGGAAAAACCCACTCAATCAGTGGCTAACTCCACTAGAGTAACTTACGAAAAACAGGAATCAGGCGAATTGAATATTCGAACCAGAGATGGTGATACGGTGAATATTGTGTTTGATGACCTTCGGAAAATTGAGGTGACTCAACAACAGCCGAGGCAACCCACACAAGATCCAGATGATAAAACACCCGTTTCTAAACAGGTTGAACGTAATAACAGTAGTACTTCGACAGGAGCAATTGAAACAGCGGTACCAGTAACTGATACAGCACAAAATTCTGAAGTGGTTTTGGAACCGGCTGAAGAACCAAAATCTAGCCCTCAAGCAATTGAACAGAACGCGATTTTTTATCAAGATAATTCATTTTCGTTTTCAGTCAAAGGCAACTTAGATGAGGATGAACTCAAAGCAATTGGTCAACTAGTCGCTGATGCTAATGAACTTACCGAAGAGTTCTTCAATGGTGATATCGAGACCGCTTTTAATCAAGCACTAGAGTTAGGTTTTGATGAACAAGAATTATCCGGCTTTGCTTTACAACTTACTAAAGTTGAAAATACTGCAGTGATTAAAGCGTATGAAACAGTCTCTCGGTTTGATGGTGATAGTGAGGACAGCTCACCTGCGAAAGCAGTTAAACCCGTTGCGGACTATCTTGATAAACTATTGAACGTACTCGATGGATCGAGACTTCGATTAGAAGATAATAAGTCCTATGAAAATGTGATCAATGAATTGATCAATAAATTAGGTGAGGACGTGGCTACACCAGACTTGATATCTGCTATCAACCGTTTCAATGAATTTAATCAACGACTTGTGAACAACTTACCTATAGGTTTTCAACCAGCAAGCCAATCCTAGTGATTAGGATTAAGTGATAAGAATAAAAAAGGCCAGCAGTATGCTGGCCTTTTTTATTCTAAAACAAAGATTATTCTTCTTCGACTTTCTCTTTTGCCAAACGCACTTTCAAAGTACGTTCTTGAAAAGTTGAATCGTTTAAATTCTTGATTGCCTTAGCTGCACCTTTCGTATTCATTTCAACAAAACCGTACCCTTTTCTTTTCCCAGTGCGGCGATCTTTCATTAATCTAACAGATACTACATTACCCTGTTGCTCAAAATGCTCCTGAACCGCTTCTTCGTCGGCACGATAAGGGAGATTTCCAACATAAAGCGTAGATATCTCAGATGATTCATCTTGTTCGTTAGAGGAATTAGAAGACGAGAACAACTTTGATAAAGTTGGGACTAGTAAGCCACCAACTAGAACACCTATGGCGGCTGCCCATTGATTAGGCATATCAGAAGCTACTATGGGTAAAATAAAATAAAGAACTATTGCGAAAATGACCGTGGTAAATATATTCAAAATTAAAGATGGATTCATATGGGTCTACCTAAAAAGATTTTATGGTTATAAGAATAAAAGCGCACTTATGGTACTCATTTATAGAGCTTTCGCCAACACTAAGACGTAAGTATCAGTAATCCTTTCATTTATTTCCGTTGTAAACACTATGGGTTTATGGTTTTTGCATAATTAATGAGCACTTAAACACTAATTTGAAATTAAGGGTTGCATAGGAATGTGTTCTCTCTATAATGCGCCCTCGCTTCAAGGGAGACCACTTAGGACTCTCGCAACGAAAGAGGTTTTACCGATTTGTTGC
>Ga0115567_10000970_pt1 | contig 28512 bp, 43 predicted proteins | sample COGITO_mtgs_1204_2_FD_88679 | JGI IMG/M metagenome (GOLD analysis project Ga0115567, IMG submission 88679) | Pelagic marine microbial communities from North Sea - COGITO_mtgs_120412 | ecosystem: Environmental > Aquatic > Marine > Epipelagic | place: Germany:Helgoland, sampling site Kabeltonne... | reverse complement strand
TGTTAGAACTGTGAGTGTTAGAACTGTGAGTGTTAAACTGTGAGTGTTAAACTGTGAGTGTTAAACTGTGAGTGTTAAGTTGACAATAGTGACTATGGCTACCTAAATGAGGACGGTACTTAATCGCTCATCATCTTGGCGAAGTAATTCGTTTCAATGATGCCGCTCAGTTGGACATCTAACTGTTCTGCGAATTAAGGAAGGCACATACGCTCGCCGCCCTTTGTTCGGTGTGTCGTTCGATTGCCTCACGTTCTGGCTTAGTTCGCTGATGCATAGCCAGCCAGCTTTCGCCTTCTTCTCGCTCATCGGATGCTCTACGCTCTGGCCAGATTGTGCAAATCAGCTTGCCCTTTTTGGCGTCGTGGATGCTTGTCCCGCGCAACTCAAACGCAGAGCTTGGTCGTTTAGCGTTCATAAATTCTTCATCATTTATTTCCATATTCCGGTATCGTGCGGCAATGACTGTATAGGCTTCCGATTCTTCGCGAGCTTTTTTCAAAGTTTCCGCATATTATTTTTCGTCATGATTCATCGGAGGATCCCTCCTCGTTACTCGGATGGGTGAACTAGGTCGTTATGTGAATAAAAAATAGATTCCTCAACATACAGATGACTACTCGATGCCGCGTGTTTATTCGCTTCAACCTTATCTGCGTAAACGGCTTCTACGGTAGAACCCATGCCTCTGTCATCCTCAACCACGACATAACAAGTCGATTGATTCAATTCCTTACGCTCCTTCGTCGCTTCACCTCCAGCGTTCTGCTTATTAAATGCCACCCAATCCTCGTTCGCAATCGTAAGCTAATTTAATAACACTGTGAGACACTCCGAAAAATTCCGCCGCATCGTCTTGAACGTCCGGAAACTCCTTCCCTTTATCTATTTGAGTTTCCATGTATTCTTTCACAACTTCCGCTAGGGTTTCGTCTTCCATTGAGCGGACAGCGCGATGGCGTTCTTGTGCAGTCATGTTGTGGATTGATTTCATACCTTAACGATCCTCTGAAGTTGCGATTTTGTATTCTAACTTTTAAATTTTTCCATCTTGAATCTTATCATCTGTGCATTCCCATTTCTTCTCTACGCTCCATTTCTGCATAGATTTGTTCTTGGCCTGATGATTGATAGTATGGTGATCCGTAGCAGGGATCGATTTCTGTCCATTTTTCCATGTTAAGAATTCCGCCGTTTGCGATGTGACTTTCAATTCTAAACTTCATCAATTCTGCCCCTTCCTCGTCTTTTGTAAACGGGGTGTTTAATGCAAATCTTTGACCGGATTCAGCAGTTGCGACAACCACTTGTTGATCTGCGTAAATTTCGCCACGTGGATTATCGAAATCCGCCATTTCATGATTATGACCAACGCAGATGACGGAATGCATGATTGAAATTAGGAAGTTTGACATAATGTGCTTGCTTGGCAGTTTGTTGTTACGAAGTTTTTCTTTACGCTACCTATTACGAGTACTTTACGTGATAGGTTGAACGAAAGTTTCACTGCTAGAATTAAGAAATGTTTTTAGACTTTAGTTGTTGGAGTATGTCAAGAAGTTTGTTACGCTACCGATTACGAGTGCTTTACGCGATAGGTCTAACGAAAGTTAAATCGGAAGCTAAATCGGAAGCTGAAGTCTAAATATTCACCAAACAGGTTCGCGGTTCATTAAGGCCCATGAGTTAAACTCTTGATAGGTTAGTTGAGAAATTTCATATTCAAGAGATTCCCATCCGGTCATAAGGTCGCCATACATTGCAAGAACAGCGTCTGGAACATTCAGGTAGTCATTGATATCTTCAGGCATTTCAAAATCTCTTTTTTAGTTTCGTCTTAGTTAAGATAATTCTTTCCGCGAAATTGTCAAGTTACCTTTGAGGCTAATCTCTGATGAAACATTGATATTCTTCTTTATTTCCTTTAGTCACAAGCATTTGAATTTCGTAGCTAACGATCAAGGTCACTTGCGCCGCCACAAAACGTTGTTCAGCACCGTCGATGTTCTCGTCGTCAAGTGAACCTTCTGGTTCGCCTATTATTCCATTATTGTATTATCCTCAAAAACTATTTTCTGATATTCAATTCAACAACTACATCCTTTGGGTCCATGTCTTTCATTCGGTGTTGATTGCTAATAGATTGATTAATCCTGTATGAACCTGAATCTTGTACCTTACCATTTGGAGATATTTTAATATCAGGATTAATCTTTATGCCATATATATTTTCACCAAGCAAATCTTCAAGCCGCAATGATGTATCTATTAGTTTTATTGCTTTGTCGAAACCGTTAAAAAGTTCATAGGAAATTTTGTAGTAACTTGAAAAGTCATCACTAATATAAGAGTGCTTCCATTTTTCAAGAGTTAATTGACCTTTTAATTTGAAATCTGAAGCCTTAACGGTTGGTGTCGTTCCTTTTTTCCCCTCAAGCAATTCAACTCTTTGTTCAAGTTTTTGTATTTTATCTTCAAGTGCCTCCAAGAGAGTATCATCGTTCGGGTTGTTTTAATATTTTCAACGACTAAACGTTAAGATATATAATGAGTGCAGTGTACGTTAGATTGATAGTTAAGGAAAGATATTTAGTTGTGAATCTTTTGATTTAGGTACGGATACTTATTTTGGTATTAATTTAATTCTAAATAATTAGAGCGTCTATTTGTGTGGTAATGTAAATAGTGAAGGAGAGTATAGTCTCTTCTACGCAAAAAGGTTGTTTTCATGTTTTTTATGATTTAAACCAACTATTTAAAGAAATCATATTTTTTTAATTAACATTCGTTGATAATGAAAACTGAAATTATATATTTAGTTTTTTATACTTCTTCTATCTTCGTCTACGGTTTGCTTTAGCGCCTTTTTAGATGCGGTAAGAATATTATAACTCAAGTTTTTCATCTTTAATCCTCACTCAAATGGTTGATATTGACGGATTGGTGAATATTGATCCGAATACTCACATTCTATGCCGTATGTCAAGAAATTTTCTTCCATCGCTCGACCAAATATTGTCCAGTCCAAATCTTCGTCAAGGTAGGCGTGGGAACCTCTTCGGTATGAAGATCTAGATATCTTGTCTGTGATACCAAGTTTGTCTAGCAAATTTATTGGCACCTTAATCCAGGATCGACTGGGATCTACTTTAGCAAATAGTTTCATACTAGCAACTCTTGTCAAATTCTTTGAGTCTAACAATAAACCAAACTCTGGGCAGGGACTGGTTATATTTTACCGGCGGTTTAAATCTTGCTGTTAGGTTCATCTTTCCCTCTTATGTACTATTCCTTTACTCGCGAGTATTTCATCAAGTGCTTTGTCCTGCCTTAATCGGCAATCAGCGAAGCTCTCTCCTTCGAGCTCACCGTACTACATCCACCAACTATAGGCGGCATCACGAACGTCGTAATCGATTTCTGGTGTCCAGTCATCAGTAGGGATGGACGTAGTCGCAGCAAGTGGTAAATATGCAAACCCATCCTTACCTAATGGGGTAAAATGTGCAGTGGGGGTCGTGTCGGTCATGATGTTTTCCTGTTTCTTATCCTTGTTTGGCTTCTGTTTATGACGGCGTTTCGCACTGTGAAATGAAGCGCGTGAATTCTGAGTAGCAAGCACAAAGGCTGTACTCGCAAAGGGTGACCCCGCCCATGCACTTATAAGGATTCCATGTGGTGCCCAAGAAAGTAATTGCCCTCGTATCAACGACCGCGAAAACCTTTTTGTTAGCCGGGACAGTGAACCCGAAGCCCGATCGGATCGGGCGACGTGTTATGAGCTACATTGTAGTTATCTTTCCCGTGCTGATGGCCTTCTGTTCGCTGATGTTGATTGTGACACCTTCTGGGGTCACAATTGGTGCTGGGATGTCTATGCTTATTTTTTTTATATTTGTATTTGAGTGCCTTCTTGAGTACTATGCGGGGCCGCGCGAATCATACGAACTCTTTTCTCAATAATATTTTACCCGTCCACTATCAAGATACGATACCACGTTCGGCAATAAAGAAGTTTATTACATTTTTTAATAGTAAAAAATTAACTCTCCGAACTCACCTGCCCAAGATGCCTTAACAAAGTGTTTTGAGTTACTATATTTAATAGAGGCTATTGAAATACCTCTCGTTTGGTTATTATTATTCCTAATCATTCACCGAAGTAGTAATACCATTCATTATCATGATATCCGTAAAGTTTTCCGCTGCCTTCCTCTTCGCTTTCTTCAGTGCGGATAGCTCTTGCGACTTCTTGAATGCCTAAGCCTTGAACAACTTCGTCTGTTAAGTCTTCAAGATTCCACGCACCAAAATCGAGAAAGTACTCTCTGGCATTTTCAATTTCTTCTGGAGTCTTGAACAGCGTATTTTTTTTAGCCTCTGCTATCGCGTTGTTCCATGTGAATTGAGCCGCATTGTTTCCATGTTCCATTCTTGATCCAGATAAGTTAATCATATCATGGGGGCGATTTAGAAGATGTGTTACTTTTATTTCCATTCTTAATTCTCTCTTTGGCGGTTCGTGTTGTTGCGAAGTTTGTCGTTACGCTACTTATTACGAGCACTTCGTGACATAGGTTGAACGACCTTATAATTACATGCTACCGCGACTAAAGTCGTGAGAGTATAAAATAGAAATTGTTCCCCTTTCATTTTCTCTGAGTGTCGAGCCGGATTCGAAATTCTTTGCTACATGGTTACTATAGTTGTCTTTTTGATTACGCCAGTCGATTTTAGGATTTTTCTTGTGAAATTATATATTTAGTTTTTTATACTTTTTTTAATCAAATAAGTGTTAAAAACTAAATTTCATAAATTCAAACAAATAGTTCAAAATTAAATTGTTCATTTGACATCCCATGATCTCTCCAGCAGTCAGAGATATCACCTCTTAATCCTCCATCTTTAATTATTTTCATGGCATCTAAAAGAGCAAGATCTTTCTCATCTTGAGATAGTTTCGCAGCCTTAACCATAGCTAAAGTCCATTTGCAAAGCCCCCAGCTATCCCCTACTTTATTCGCTTTAGCTGTTTCCAGCCATTCTTTATGATTCTGATTCATCTGATCACCATTTTTAAATTATTTGGTATTCAAATTCCTTTGAATAGTTGTTTGAAAGGTTGTTTTCATGTTTTTCATGATTTAAACCAACTATAAGTAGGACCAACCTTCTCAACATGGACACCGTGTTGAGAACAGTAATTACCCAACTTATCAAAGATTAAAGTGTAATTAAAATGACTTAACATTCCACTAGATTTTTGCTTATATCTTAATCCTCTTATATTCTCTCTTCTTAAAACTCCAACATTAAAATGCTTTGACTTCTTAAAAGGAATCTTAATTTTCATTTTATTTCCTAAAGAAGAAAGAGTTAACCAACCGTCGAAACTAGTCTCATTATTCAAATCAATTTTAACAAATCGAGAATCTAACTCAGGACATAAGTTATTTAATTCAGGTTTTGAAACAATAGCTTGATCGACAAATTTCTGTAACTTTCTAGCTTTCTTAAAGCTGCCTTCTTTCTTGAATTTTTCAACCATGAAGATTTTCTTCTTTTGCTTCTTCATAGCTCCTTTAACAATGGCTATAGAAGAGAGCCATGAGTTGATAGAGTTAGTTACTTCTTTAGGAGCTAGAGAGGGTATATTTTCATCTTTTATATTCCAGTAATGGTCAACAAAGAGTTGAGTAACTTTTTGACATTCATTAATGAAGATATTTAAGTTATCGACTTTATTTTTATTTGAAAACTTAACAGATTTTTTTGAAGATCTAATCATAATTACTAATTATTAACAATTACCTTTAGCATCATTATATTTCATAATATCATTGAGCTGTTAAACATACATAGTTCCCTCTCTTTAATTCTATTTGTTCCTTTTTAATTGAATCTTGATATTTTTGATGATTTTTTTTTGAAAATCAATGCAAATTAATCCAAAAAAACAAAAAGATAAGTTGTCAATAAATTATTAGTTTTTTTATATTTTTACTCACATTCAGTGTGCATTAGTCATTGTTAATCTGTAGGCCCTGCTATTTCCGCCTGTATCTCTTCGGCTATTGTTTTTGATTTCATTGATTTCGATAGTCTCTAGTCCGCTGTCCATGAGCTTAAGCGTTCGACCTCTCGGCGTGTATGGCATTTACGAATTTCACCAGAGCCTCAGCTCCTTCATCTCTAAGGTTGAACATGTCGCCATCTCCTGAGTGGGTTTCGAGAGTTATCGGATGCTTTCCATTGGCGGCGACAACACAGGAGACGTGTTGCCTTGAGCAGTGTGGTTTCATCGCGTGGTAGTCCAGTTTCCACGGAGCGGTAAAGTCTTTCGTGATGGCAGCAAAGAGGCCTAAACATGCGCTGCTGCCAACAGAGTATGGCGATTGAGTCTCAGTGTTCATCGTCGCCTTTCTTCGATATTGTTTGTTCGTTAATCATGATGTTCTTGCCGCTGATGATAATAGTATCGGCATGATCGACAACCTTATTCGTTCCTTTGATATGGAATTTTCCGATTGCAAGGTAAGGGTTGTAGGTGACCTCCGTGGAAGGCAACTCCTCTATGCTTCCCCAAGCACAGACATTCCCTTCAATAAAAGCATGGACATTCTTTTTCTTTTGTTTCAAGACCATTTGCCTTCCTGCCTCGCTCACTTTGAAAGCAACTTGCTTCAAGCAGAGGAAATTAACATGCGCCGCAACTCTCCATCCCTTTTCCGTTTTGGTTTGAACAGAAAGACATTTCTTATGGAGGTTAAAGTAAACCCTTACTCGCCTTTCGTTTTTAGGGTGTAAGAGTTCATTGATCGTGAGAGCTTCTTCAGTAGTCATGACGGCAGTATATTAAACGATAGTAAAGCATACATTCTCAAAGAAAGTTCTATCTTGTTGTTTAATACGAGCATTCTATCATCAATCGGGATCTTGTCAAATAATGGATCGTTAATGTCAATAATCTCACGCATTGTTACTGTTAATGTCAATAATCTCACGCATTTTTACTGTAGCGTGTTGGTAAAGTGTTTCACTCATCTTGAAAATCCAATTTTTTTGCGTCATATATTTCTTTTCTTACTTCCTTGAAACGAGGAATTTCAAGATCATTAAAAAGAATACCCTTCGTATTTTTAACTGTTTTGGAATGTAGCCATTTTAACGTACACTGCACTCATTATATATCTTAACGTTTAGTAGTTGAAAATATTAAAACAACCCGAACATCGTGATGAAAATAATATTGATTCAACCTATTAAGAAACCAAATAGCATTTACATTGTACAGCATAAAGAATTATTATCAAGTTTAATTACCTACTTTTTCATAATTATCCATTAAAACATTGAGCTGCTTCCTATACAATTTCTCTTGATTAAAATCCCCAAACCTTCACCTAAGAACCTTATCTTGCTACTCTTCTTTTGCTGTTTCACCTTATACTCTAGACTCAATGACTGAGACCTCGTCAAACCCTCTTTGGTGGCCATTAGACGAACGGGGAGCCTCGACCGAGTGTACCGACTACTCTTTCCCGAATTGTGAGCTTTAAGGCGCATTTCAACGTTCTTAGTGATTCCGGTATAAAAAGACCTATCCTTGCAGACCAAAATGTAAACAAGCCAATTTGTCTCATCCATATTTCTTACTCATTCATAATCCCTGTTTTGATCTAAAGGGGTAAATCCGAAAGAAGTCTTTGCGTCTTGCGGCGACGCTGTCACCGACTTTTGGAATATAAGCCGACGAGCAATCGGATGAACCGAAGTCGCGGTCAGCTGCCGTTAAATTCATGTTGTTCATACCGCAATTTCTCTTTTTTCTGTTGTCGTTGACCTACCATATACTACGAACAAAAGATGTCTTAAATTTAAGACAATCATCAATTTTCTCATTTTGTTCTGTTCTGCTTAATGAAGGCTATCCAGTGCGTAACTGACTTTTGCCCGCCTTTGTGGCCGTAGAGCGGCTTATCAGGAAGCACATGGATTGTGGTTCCATTTGGGTAGGCACGATCAGGCTTGATCTCTTAGCTTTCGTTTTGGCGGTTTTGGAAGGTTACTGTCCATCTACATCATGCGTGATCCTCAGCAGGCATCCAAAGCAGGAGGCAGAACAACGGGATGCACATCAACATTCATTCGTTCATCATTCGTGTTAGTGATCCTTTCCGTTCTGCTAATTAAGGAAGTCACATACAATCTCGCCCAATTCTTGATCCGTCAGTATCTTTGCCATCATCTCACTATTTTGTCTGAATATTGTATTCAACATAGCATTCTGAATCGTTTGAGAAATCATGATTTGCTGATTCTTTATTTGCAATCTTTTCAGCTTCATCTGCGCTGTTTGCGTGTATCCTAAAAGAGTGAGTCCTGTAGGATATACGCGTCACATCAATCTCAAATAATTTCTTCGTGCTGCTGGGCTTCAATCTACGTCTCCAGTCGTAGTGAACGAGCAGTCATCGTATTGTGCGTCACTCCAATCAACGGCTGTGGTCTGGAGGTAACCTTTTAAGATCTGGTTCTCGACTAGCTCTACCGCTTGTCGTTCGGTATCGCAATCCACTGTCACTTCTCCAGTAGCATACATCCGTTTTTCAACACTTACCTTGAATTCCATCGTCCTTCTCCTCTGTTTACGGAACGCCCAACAAAGCGCTCCAGTTGATTCGCCTCACTCACAACTGAGCTTGGCCATTACGCTACCTATTACGAGTACTTCACACCATAGGTTGAACGAAAATGGTTACTCAATCTATTTTTGGACGGTATATGCTGTCCATAAGATTGTGTTGCAGGGAGCAACTTCATCTGCCCATTCCGAGTGAGCCCAGCTCTCCTCATTGTTTACGATGTGGCGTGCCATCTTTGCTGCTGACAGTATTTGTATACCTCTTGGTCGTTCGCTTGGGAAGTTTAGTGCCGAGCACGGTTCTGCGCCCATGCCTGAAAATCAGACAGAAACTCGTCTCCGTTCATCTCCCACTTCTTCATCGAAGCGGCGGCGATGTTTTCAAGCTTGCCCCTGTATGCATCCCGCTATTTTTTCCAGTGACTTCACCTGCGACTTCACCTGCGACTTCACCTGCGATTGAATTTCTTACGTTATTTGGATATGGTTAATTCCTTGGCTCGTTTCATCATTCGTCGGGCGATGTCTCAGCTTGGCGTTATTGTTGGCTGATAAAAAACACGGCGTGGAATCACCCATCCATGATCCAAGTTGATTGAAATAAAAAAACTCCTTCGCTTCACACCTGTCCATGCCGTCCAATTCCAGTTGGAGCAGCACCTTATCTTTGTCGTAGCACACGATTGGATTTTCCCCAAACCGTTCGACCACACCAATGATTCAGTCATCATAGCCGTCCATCGTTAGTAGATAGTGTTCTTCGGGATCAAACCCAGCGAACAAATCCAACTCATTAAAACCTCTAGCTCTAATCTTCATCTTTCTACTTTCTTGGTCTGTTGTCATAGCTTATCCTGATCATTCATATTGTTCGCTTTTAAGTTGGAGAATCCGTTCGTAAACTCTCCTCGATAAAATCGTGACGGGCTCAACAATTGTCCTTAAATACCTTCATCGCCTCAGGTTCCTCCAAGTCAGCGAGGAACGTCACGTCTTTCGCCCAAGGGGCTTTCACTTTCACCTGTGCGATGATCTGGGGGGTTGGTTTGTATTTTGAGGGCAATTGATAGATCCCCTTCTCGTTTGGCTTCACGTAGGAAACCCTACGCATGACCTTCTTGAACTCCCTCTTAGTCAGGAACTCGTTCACAAGGTCGCCGCAGATGATCTCCAGAGACGGTTCCAACCCGCCATCGAAATACTTTGATTCAATTCGTGGGTAGGTGGCCGCGATCCTAGCCTCCAACCCCTTGATTGCGTCCCGACCTCCATTCACGGGGTGGACGTAATCGCACCCCCCGTGACCGCTGTTACTCACTGTGGCGAACCGCTTGCCGTCCACCCATATGGTTGCGGTGTAGCAGTGGGTTTCTTGTGACCCTTCCTCGAAATGCTTGATATTTTTGAGGGAGATTACTGGCTTTGTCATAGCTAACTTATCTTTAGTGGTTTGTTGTTACGATACCTATTACGAGCACTTTACTTGATAGGTTGAACGAATACTTTGCAGTCAGTGTGAAGTAATGTTTTGAGTGAATTAATGTTGTAGTATCCTCAATGTTTTAATGAATAATTATGAAAAAGTAGGTGATTAAACTTGATAATTATTCTTTATGTTGTATGATATTAATGCGTTTTGGTTTCTTAATAGGTTGAACGAATACTTTGCAGTCACGATGTTCGGGTTGTTTTAATATTTTCAACTACTAAACATTAAGAGATATAATGAGTGCAGTGTACGTTAGATTGATAGTTAAGGAAAGATATTTAGTTGTGAATCGAAAGGTTTAGGTACAGATACTTCTTTTGGTATTAGTTTTACTCTAAATAATTAGATCGTCTACTTGTATGGTAATGTAAATATGGAAGGAGAGTATAGTCCCTTCTACGCAAAAATGTTATTTTCATGTTTTTTATGATTCCAACCAACTATTGCAAGTACTTTGCGCGATAGGATGAACCTAATCGACTAGCGATCTATCAACAGCGTTTGGACAGTTCATTATTTTATTCAATTCATCTTCCGGTACAGCATGAGTAAGAGTGATATCACCTATCATCTTTCCCTCTGAGAATCCGCCATTAAGACTCGCTACTGTGCGTGAGACGCATCTAAGAAGTTTTTCAGATTGAAAAACGGTTGATTCAAAATCTTCTAAGTCTTGCTCATCTTGAAATTGTGTGTCTTGAAACGAAACTGTGTAGTAGGTCCAATTTTTTCCACCATTTAAACTGATGCATTGAAATGCTCCAGACGACAAGCATCCGTACTTAATCTTAATCAAATTCTTCATATAGTCTCTCTCTCTTCTTAGTTTATTCAAGTCATAATTTTCTCTAAGAATGTGTGAGATGCAAAGTGATGATGCGTAAATTAGTGCCGACAATCCTAGTAGAGCAACAATTGCATTAATAAAGTCAATCAATATCGGAAGAAATTCTGCCATTTTAATCTCTGAGTTCAAGTTTAAAAAAATCAGGTTGGAAGTTAGCTAAAGCACTCTCAAGGGTTCTCGCCCTCTAACTTTACCTCTCGTAGACGAGTGTTCTACAATCATGTGAAGCTTGACGTTTAAATGAAACCAGTAAAACCATTATAACCTAAGAATTGCTGCTGTCGCATTAGCTAACTGGCAACAACAATCACAACATACACCAATCTCCTAGTTGTCAAGCGTCTTCTTTTAGTCTATAGATAATATTTTTATAAATCCTTTTCCACACGGAACGCTTGCACAGTAAGAGGCTTTGAGCAATGAAAATTCGCAACCCCTTTCATTGAATGTTGCTGCCCAATGATAATGCCCGAAAAACCATTTTTTAGGGTTGACTTTTTCAAATACCTCGTCAAGAATCTGTCTTGTCGGATCATTAGTGTCATTTGGCAGCACTGTTAAGAACGACGGAGCGGTATGACTAATTACAATTTTCACGCCTTCAGTGTCTTCTAAATTATATAAGTCACTAATGCTAGCAACTTCTTCTGGAAACCAATCTATACCCAGAGTCCTTCTATTTTTATCGATTGACGATGCTCCGCCAAAAAACAGAAACTTCTTCCCTAAGATATCTTTCACTGATCCCCTAGGCTGATAAAAGACGTTAGGAGCTACCTCATTACTTTTCCGACTTGCCAAAGACCAGTGATCTTCATGATTTCCGTCGCAAAAATAAATAGGCGCGTCAAATTTAGGTGGAGGCCAAATGGTCTGACAATTAGGCCAATAACCAAAATCACCAACTTGAATCACCGCATCTGGACGATAATGATCAATAACCAAAGTTAGAGATTTCCAATCGCCGTGAACATCTCCTACCATTAAAAATTTAGGCATTTCAATCTCTACTTGTTAACTTGTTGTTACGCTACTTATTACGAGTACTTCACATAATAGGTTGAACGAAAAGGGTTACTCACCCTTGTTCTGCGGCACTATCGTTATCCCGCCTTTGTGAGTGAATCTAGGGGGATATAAACTTTCTAACCATACCGATCCCCAAGAGTTGAAATCTTTATTCCACTTCACATCTTCGGCTACTCGAAAAACTCCATCCATATAGTCGAGCCGAATCAGTTGCCCCTTTTTTAGTGGCACTCCTTTTTTTCGTTTGTATTCATGGTGTTTGCTCCTCAGTCCCTGTGTCGGCTGAAAGTCCTTAGCCTCCTCCTTGTTTGGGTGAATCATAACTAGTCGCTGTGAGCTTGTCGTTCTGATAGTGATTCGTAACCTCAACCCCTGACCTTGGCGACAGATAAGCCCATGCGTCTGACAGAGACGAAAACCAAATTGTATGGCTCTTACCACCCTCGTTCGATATACTTATGTCCCGCCAGCGGAAGATAAACCAATACTTCTGGTGATAGAATTTTTTGCCGCGTTGTTGCACTCGCTTCTTCATCTGTCAATCTCCTATCTTTTCATTCCGTCTGACTCTAGGGATTGGAGAACTTTCTCCTTGTCGTAGCAAACGATGGGATTTTGCCCAAATCTTTCTACGACTCAGCAGATGCAATCGTTGAATCTGTCCATCACCATCAGTTCGTCTGGATCAAACCCAGCGAAGTCGCAATTTTTCAAGTCGTGTGAGTTCAATATAGTATATATCCTTTTATAATATTTCACCTATTTAAGAATGTTCTTTTTCAAAAGTTTAACTTCATGAAAAGAGTGGGACGTGTGGGATTTGAACCCACGACCTGTCGATTATGAGTCGAATGCTCTAACCACTGAGCTAACGTCCCACTTGTTTTTGTATAATTCTATTATCCTTTGTTGTCAACTATTACTTCATGAATCTCGCCGTGACAATTATGGCAAACTAAAATGAATTTCTTAACTTCATTTAGAACCTTCTTCCAAGAATATCTAGTCAGCTCTCTTGAAGAGCAGTTGTGAAGCTTAAGCTCAGGATAAACATGGTGAAAAGCTAAGTTTCTCAAGGTTTTACTATATCCGCAAATCGATCATTCGCAACCCACTTCCTCTTTTATTCTTAATATTCTTCTCCACTCATTTCTCTTGAAGTAGCAGGAGAAGCATTGAGCGCGCTTACTCTGAGGTGCGTTGAAAACCCTATTGCACTCTGAGCAAGTTGCATGATAAATATACTTTTCGTTATTGCTTAAAGAACTTCTTGTATTGTGCTCTCCGAAAGGCGAACACTTTAAACAAAACTTTCCATTCTGTAGATTTCTTTTTTTTCCATCAACCAGTAGATGCTTTGTAATTTATCCCCCGCATTTTTTACGAGGAGTGAACGGGAAAGCCCACGACCACGCATCCCGTCCAACTTTTCTGTGATAAGACAGTTGTGTGGGATATGGATGTTTTCTTTGTATTTATGGGCTAATTTCATTTTTGAGTTCCTTTAATTCTTGTTCGAGTCGGGCAATCCGTGACTTACGACGCCGCTTTGTATCAGCTTGGTGTTGAGCAACCAGAGCATCGTACCGAGCCTGCCGATCAGCATTAATCTTAGCTAATACTCCAGGCCTCGTTTCTACAAGACGGATATCGAATGAACCAATAACCAAAACATCATCCTCAGGTAGATTATGGGTCTGTGCAAGACTCTTGAATTATTTGTTTTTCAAGGTGTTCAACTTTTCGTGGTTTCATATTACCTAGTAATCCTCATCTTCGGTCTTAACACAAAGTGGCCAGTCGCGTTTTCCAGCAATCTTAGCTGCTTTCTCTGCCGCCGCAGCAAAACGCCCACCTTCGAACGTCTTGAAACCCTCCATTCCTGCTTTGTGTGAATGTAAGCCGCCGAACTCTGCTGTAATTGCCATGGGCCATGCCCAGGCAATTGCGACTATTTTCTCTGACGGAATTATGATGATATCTCCGGTTTTGTATTTATGACATTCGCAATTGCAAAGGTCATATACTGTGTCGCTGCTGACATATTCTGGCATTTCATGGACCGTGCCGAGGAAGGTGTTCGTAACCATAATTATTACCTAAACGTTTGTGACTTTGCGATTCTTGCTGTACCGGATCATGACGTTAGTCAAGCCATCTCGGATCGAACAGGGTTGTCCATCCCAGCGTGACGTGCAGTCACGCAGTATGAAGTCTTTTCCATTGTTCCAATCAGCTACTGCATCTGACCGGTTCTTATAATCTCTTCCGTAGGCTGGCGTTACTTCTGGCATAATATTAGTCTCTGTTTCATCTGTTCGAAATGTATGTGGTTGCTGTTTAACTTTAACCACTGTCTAATTATTGGCCTAGACTCAATTACGACCCAAGGATCAGATGCTTTCAACACATCTAAGCGTTGCATGAATCGGGCTGAGTTTATTCTTGGTGTGGTGAGGAAATTAATCGAGGTCATAACAAAACCAGATATATCCTGTCTCAGTATCCGTCCCGACCCACTTACCTGTCTTAGCTAATAAGCAACAGACTGTTTCGTGGTTTTGCAAAGGCGTAAGACCGTAATCCCAGTTCTGTATATTTAGTCGTGGGATGAAAGTGAACAATTAAAGTAGTTACATAATTAATGTAGTAGTTATATTGAGAAGTTGGGGCATCAACTTTTAATGGAGAGTGAATCATACTTTGATAACATTAGTTATTGTAGCATTACTTGTTGATTTTAGAATCCAACGACTTTAGTTGTTGGATTATGTCAAATTCCTTCATATTGTAACCTCTTTTAAAGTTACAATATGATTCCTACATCTTAGTCGTTACACTTTTTTTTGCTCTAACCACTGGGCTAACGTCCCACATAGTTTTGTATAACTTTATTATTTTCTGATTCTAAGTTATTGCTTACATACTACTGTAGCGCATAGTTTAGATATTTCAAATCTAGTTTGGCAAATCTACTCAATTAGTTTTAGCTTACGAGATATTATTTGCCCATCCACCGATTACCCATACGTAACTGTTTTAGTCATCATTTACCTCTTTCTCGGATTTTCCGCATTTATAAAAAATTATTTCTAGGACTCCATTGAAACTGCCAATCACCAGATAATTCTTTGCGAATTCTTCCTTTCTTTTGATCAAAAATCTCAGGAGTCTTCCCTGTTTCTCTGTTGTCTTCTGTTGGCTGAATACTCCAATCACCGTAATAGACGCCGTCATAGTAAAAACAGTCGCCCTCGGTGTAATCGTGTAAAAACTAAATTACAAACTGACCTGTAAATCGCAGCCGTATTGAATTTGCGTACGTAACCACAACACAATCAACGTAAATCAGTGGACCCTGAGTGCCACAGCTATCCATGTCCTGATTTGGAGTAGATCGAACGTGGTAAAGGTCAAGGTTCATGGGACTTGGCGGTTGCCCTTCAATAACTTTGTTGATGTTGTCAACAAAGTTATTGACAAAGATGGTATTTCACTTCTTCGACATATTCTATTTGTCCTAATTGGCTGTCCATTATGCAGATCACATCCTCTTGGATCTGTGTTCTTGCATCAAAAAGTGTCTTCACTTTACTTTGTGACATAGTCTTCCTCTAATAAAGTTTGATATTGTTCTTCTTGGGCGGTTAGTCATTCCTGATTAACGCGGCACGCTCCATCGGAGAACTGACCTTGGGCGTCATCGCCATACACGTCATAAGACGTTACGTCCTCGTCCAGAGTAATGGTCTTGTCACACCGATCTCATTCTGTAGCCATGCACTCAGCACAAGCATAGCCGTAGCGGTACTCTTTCTTCTCTTCGTCGTAGGTGTCAGCACCAAGGCGGTTAACAAGCCGCCCGCTGCCAAACTCTGTGTCTTCATTGCAGTAGACACAGATACTGCCTAAATCTACTACTGCGCGTACTGATCTCCGCCATACATCACTGTAGTCATCATTTCACCTAATAATCTGTTCCGATTGCCTCATTTCCCAAATCCGTTTCTGAATGTACTTCTGGTTTCAGCAAGCCATTCGCGGCATTGCTCCTCCGTCCAATCAGGCTTGTGCTTCATGCCGATTATTCAGTCAGACCCGCCAGCATAACCAAAATAATAACGAGTCCAACAATTGATCCAATGACTTCCATAATTAAAATACTCTTTGTGGTTTTGTGTAGTTGACTTAGTTACCATAAAGCGATTCGCACATTATGCTAATCGTTTTCAGTAAACTTGTTTGATTAAAAAATGTTATTTTTTAAGTCGGGAATCATACGTTTAGCGTTTTGTGCTGCTGGGCGTCAATCTACGTCTCCAGTCGTAGTGAACGAGCAGTCATCGTATTGTGCGTCACTCCAATCAACGGCTGTGGTCTGGAGGTAGCCTTTTAAGATCTGGTTCTCGACTAGCTCTACCGCTTGTCGTTCGGTATCGCAATCCACTGTCACTTCTCCAGTAGCATACATCCGTTTTTCAACACTTACCTTGAATTCCATTGTCCTTCTCCTGATGTTACGGAACGCCCAACAAAGCGCTCCAGCTGATTCGCTTCATTCACAACTAAGATCGGTCATTACGCTACCTATTACGAGTACTTCACACCACAGGTTGAAGTACTCGTAATGTCAGCAGCCGATAGAATTGCCATAATCGTAACAATCCTCATTGGTATTAGGATTGTCATTCTCATATGGCTCGCGATCACAATCAGGAGATTCCTCCTCCAGTTCTTTTTCATTATCCTCATACCAAGCTGTAGCAGCAGAGATAATGATTCTTGTGCAATATTTTTCCCAATTTTCGTCAGGATAGGCTGGTGGAATTCCTTGAGGTAATTGCTCAAAAACCTCATCTGCATAGTAATGCATTGCTTCACTAGCTTCTGCGAAGTACTCCCATCTTTCACTCTTGCGTAGTAAGAGTTTTGTTCCGTTGTTCTGAGTGTAATCTGCAATCCATTGTGGAACTTCCATAATTAAAATACTCTTTGTGGTTTTTTGTAGTTGACTTAGTTACCATACAGCGCTTCGCACATTATGCTAATCGCTTTCAGTTAACTTGTGTCATTAAAAAATATGGCAGAACAGTTGTTGGAATCAATGTCGCTTCGCTTCATGATTAGTGATCATTATCCAGTTCTTCGCCGTTCTCCCACCGTACATCGGTATCATAACCCTTGAAGATACCTCCTTCAGCCGGTACGCACTCGTTGACGTGTATGCCAACCGTCCACGAAAGTTCGTCATCCGGTAGACTAACCTTCCCCGGTACCCCACCAAAATGGTTGCATATCAGGTCCGCCAAGTCCTCCAAAAAATGCTCATAGGAGTCAGCGCAATCAATTACCTCAATGTCATGCGTAGCCTTCCATACAATCTCGCCCAATTCTTGATCCGTCAGTATCTTTGCCATCATCTCACCCTTTTGTTTGAATATTGTATTCAACGTTACGGAACGCCCAACAAAGCGCTCCAGTTGATTCGCTTCACTCACAACTGAGATCGGTCATTATGCTACCTATTACGAGTACTTCACACCATAGGTTGAACGAAAGTTTCACCGCTAGCAATCATATGTGTTTTGAGTGCCCTCGCTGTTGAGCAGGTTGTTAACCTGACATTAATTTGTAGTCGCAATCGCCTCCCTCAAGGTCCGACTCGGAACACCAGTCTGTGACTTTCGAGGAAAAGACTGGTTTGCCGCACTTTGGGCACCAGTAGCGTTTTTCGGCAACAGTAGCATCGGGCCATGATCGGCTAACAAGATGTTGCTAAACGACATCTTACTCGCTCCGCTTATCTGACATGTCGGAACTCATGCGTTATCTGACAAGCAGGAGAGTGGCCGTCCATTTGCATCTCTTATCGCTTGATCCATTAATTGTATTCCCAATATTTTTTGTAATCCATTTCATTTTTCCACACCTACAGTGCAATTGTTACCGCGAATAATAGCCTTCCACCATCTGTAATGAGAGGTTTTCCATCCGTTAATTGGCTCAACTACAATTGCTCGCTCAATTACTTCAGATGCTGCTGCGCAAAAATAATTACGCGGATCCCATTGTCCGCTAGGAATGTTAAATGTTGTGCTGTTTTTTTTGCTAACAGACCATTTCGTAGCTTGCTTGATCAATGTCATTCACGGTTTGTTCTACTTTAAGTTCTGAGATATGGGTTTAATTTCCAAAATGAGAGGGAGGAAGGAACCTTGACTTCCCCCAAATTGGGCCAACTGTGTGAAGGACATACTTTGCAGGCAAATCATACCACGCTGTTCAGGAAAAGTCAAACTCTAACTGAACATTGCCATTTATTTCTCATCCTTGAAATTGTCTCTTGAGGAACTCCATGAATTGTCCTCTCCGTCGCAACTTCGTCGCTAGGAGGCTCAACAGTCAAAACGTGAACTCGATACCCAGCTTCATTGGCAGCAGCCACATAGCGCTTATAATCGGCCTTCTTGACGTTTGTGTTGTCACAGACCACAACTGGCTTGAATTCTTTCAACGCTCCACAGAATGCTTCGTAGTTTTTCTGATGGTAATCTGAAAGTTTCCTGAAATCAAACTCTTCCCCTTCGAAAAACTTATCAGTTGAGAAAATGCAATCAGCATCTGGACAAATAGTTTCAGCAACAGTTGATTTACCACTTCCTGGAATTCCGCGCATAATATAAGCTACGTGCTGTTTCATGATTGGTTTAACTTTTCCGCTTTGTGTTGTTATGTCGTTACGAAGTTTGTCGTTACACTACCTATTACGAGTACTTCACACCATAGGTTGAACGAAGAGATTGGCTAGAATTAAGAAATGTTTTGAGTGTTATCTCACGCGGTTAGATCGCTTCACCTTGACCATCGCACACTACCAGCCCCTTGTGACCGCTTTTAACTAGCTTGCGGCACACTTGCTGCGCTTCCTCAATTGAATTAAAGCAATAAGCATCTCCCCCAGATGTCCAGCGAGTGCCTACAGGACCTAACCGTGACCCAGCATAGTCAGTGCTTCCTCCTAAGTAGGTGTGATTATTATTTCTAATGTACAGCTTGATGGTCTTCATAGTTAATTTATAATTCCGTATTTCTTAGCCCATTTCCTAACGGCGTTATCAGACACTCCATAGTCCTTACCTATAGCGGTCTAAGTCTTCTTGTCAAGTAGCTTTCTTAACTCTTTTTCAGACGGATGAATTACCTTTCGCTTTGACTTTCTAGAGCAGTATTGAGAACAGTGAGTAGTTCCGTATACTGGATCTTCGCACATCGGACAAATACCAGTAGGCTTTACAGGGTCGTTTAAGCGGACATTTGATTTACCCTGATCCTCAAAGATTGTATTTAATTCTGGAGAATGAATTTCCCTATGGCAATTACTGCAAACTAAAATGCATTTTTTCAATTCTTCAACGACCGTAGACCACTTCCTAAGCTTCATTTTACCCCAATCGAGGTCTTTTATTTCAGGATTTAGGTGGTGGAAGTCTAGCGCGGCTAAACTCTTTTTATACCCACATGAAGAGCATTTTCCCCCCATTAGTTCAACCGCTTTTCTTTTCCTATCCTTCCACCTCTCCCTTTGAGCTAAGTATAAACATTGCTTGCACCATGAATGAAATTTATCTTTTGACTTCTTGTAAAAACATTCTTCACTCTTCTCTTCTTTACATTTAGAACATCTCATAGCAGCACTCCCATTTAAGTTTATGGAGTACTATTACTTCGAACCTGGAGATGTTCTTTTTTTCTATCCTAAAAAGAGTGGTATGGGCAGGAGGATTCGAACCTCCGACCTACGATTTAGAAGATCGTCGCTCTTCCACTGAGCTATGCCCACACATAAAAACTACCTAAATATGAACTGAGACAGTTATACCTTCAACGGAGATTTTAATTCTCCCTGATCGCTTACTGGCGGCTTCAGCTACATCCCAAAATGTTTGAGGTGCTGTCTCTCCAGAAAGAAAAATTGTATTGTACTTCTCTGAACCTTCAATTCCAAATTGATTATTCTTTGGAATAATGGCGTTCACCGCGTCAAGAACATTGCTGAAAGAGCCTTCGATGATGGTTGGCTGATCATCATCATCTTTATTCATATTTGTACCATATTCATATTTGTACCATATATTAAATGCTTAGTCTGCATTGGAGTCGTGCATGGGTGGACTGGAATATCCCAATTGATGTCCGCCCATTCTTGATTTCCAACCTTAAAAATTCGTTTAACTGTACCCTGATAGTCTCTGCATCCTTGAGGGTTATTGAAAGTAACGCGATTAAGGCGCGGCGAATTTTTCGTCTCGCCATTAGTGTGTGCGTCATTCATTCTTTATTCTCTTGGTGGTTTGTGGTTACGAAGTTTGTCGTTACGCTACCTATTACGAGCAATTCACGCCATAGGTTGAACGAAAGTGTTATCTGTTAATGCTTACAGTGGTTTTCCATCCGTTAGATTTCTCGACATATTTGATAGTTCGCCAATCAACTCTGTGCTTCTGTGACTGCTGAAAGAATTATCTTCCCCCCACAGGATCTCATTGGACATCTTTCCGCCGTTGAGTCTTTCTAGTTGATCCTGGTGAATTTGGAGAGCTACCTTAACGCTATTGGCTGTTGGAGCTGGCGTCCCCATGGACCTCCCCTTTGAAACTGACTTAACATAGCCATTGTGGATTGTATGCACTGCATGATTCATCTGAATGATCTCAATTGCTGGTTAGTGGTTTTCCGTCTTTGAATAAGATAGCGCCTGTTTCAGCAAAGTCAACCTCTTTGCGGATAATTCAATCATGAATTCCTGCGTCGAGTGAGTGATCTGGATAAATGCTTGCGATCAATGATTCCATCGCCCATTCGCGAATTATTGAGTCATGGACAATAGACCTACTCATGGTTTACCCGCGTTCGTTTATAACTTCCACGCCCATGTCGGAAGTGATGCTAACCTTTCGGGATGGCAGGATGTTGAGATTGGCATTCATGGAGGTTGATCCTATCGCTTATATTGTTACGAAGTTTGTCGTTACGCTACCTATTACGAGTAATTCACGCCATAGGTTGAACGGAAATCACTCAGCCTGTTCGGCTTTGGCGATAACCTCTTGAATCTCGTGCCATTGAGAATCCGTGATGGTCTGCCCACAGCGAAGTCCTTTAAGTATTTCCAGCATGTTAGGTGCGGCAGCGATCAAATGAGCCTGCTTTTCATCCAACTCTTCAACTACTGAGAATCGACACGAACCGTCATTAGTAGGTGGCCCAGACAATTCAGATGCGTCAACATCCCATTCGTCCAAGTTTTTAAGATAGACAGCTCGCCAATCAAGATGAAGTTTCATAGCCTTTCTCGGTCAGTTAATGTTGAATTAGATTCTGTTAAAATGACAATTCCTACAAGACTTCTTCCTGATTGAATTATGTCAATCGCTTCTTCTCTCATAGTTTCACCATGTTCCATAATTAAAAAGATCAATCTATCTTGAATCTCTTCTTCTGAAACAGGTCTACTTAGTCTCTCACCGGCATACCATAGTTCATCATTAATCATCTGATGAATGATCGGTCGTTATTCCTGAATAATTTGAAAGCCAGTAGGGGCAGCCATTTTAGTTCCTAAATTTTCAAACTACTAATTCTAAACGATGTTAGAATTATCCTGCTATTCTCCATCCAAAGTTCCGATTAATGCAATCATATCACGAACTCTAGGCTCTAAGTCTTTATGAAATGAAAGTTTGACAATTGACAAGCCTTCATAAAGTGGGTCGGTAGACATAACGATATCAGGAGATTTAAAAAGACGACCACCATTATATATGGTAACTTGATCGGATATGATTTCCGTTTCATCTTCATTGAGAGTTTTAAATTCTATTGATAATGTTATTCCATTGTCGTCGCTTTAAGTGGGATAATTCATAGGAAATTACGAGTACTTAACATGATAGGTTGAACGAAGAGGTTACTCTAGTTATGTTATCCCCTTGCGGATAGAATCTCTACGATCTCAAGCCCCCTCTTGGCGGGCTTAAACATGCCCGTCAGCGAAACATTCCGTGTAGTGATCCTCGGTGTGATTATTGCTAATGTATCTCCCCTGCACAGGTACGGTTGATTCTTGCCAATTATCCTCATCGGCATATTCCTTGAGGATTCCGCGCAATTCCGCTAACAAGGCAGTACCTGTATTAGGTGCTTGCATTGGATTCATGACGAATACTCCATTTCTGAGTTTGTTCATTTGCGTTATCAATGATGGAATCAACCAGGATCGCGCCATCACGGAATGGTAAGCTAGGCAGGACTCGAACCTGCTACCTATAATAAAATTATCTTCAATTCTCTCTACCTTAAATTAATCCATAAGATCTTGCCCATTTTCTTACGGCGTTATCAGACATCTTAAATTGTTTGCCTAATGCAGTCCAGTTGTTTTTTTCTATTAGAAGTTTCAACTCTATCTTAGTTGGCCTCTTCACTTTTCTCCTAAAAGAAGAACAGCACTTAGCATCGCAAAATCTGCCGCCAACTATAAGACTCCCACAATTAGGACACTCTCTGTCTTCTATTATTAAAAAATACTTATGGTTACAGTCTGTTATTTCCAAAGACGGATTATGTTCTTCAGAATGTCAGTTATTGCATAGGATAATACATCTGTCTAGTTCTTTTTGAACATAACTATCTCCATAATTAGTTACTGAATGTCCGCGTGGAAGTTTACGTTCATCAATATGGTGAAAGCCTAATGCAGATAAGTTCTTCTTATATCCGCAACCTGAACATTACCCGCCCAATTTATTAATACACTCAATCTTTAAAGACACTCTTTGTTCAAATTTCATTTTACTCGAACATTCATTGCATACCCTGCCTGATTCTTCAGGGTATTCCTTACCTTTATTACACACGGAACATTTCATAGGTGACCTCACATTCTGTTATTTATGAGAACCTATCATTTATTATTAATACAATAGGTTCGAATAAAAAATGGTAAGGACGGTGGGATTCGAACCCTACGACCTACGGTTTAGGAAACCGTCGCTCTATCCGCTGAGCTACGTCCTCACATTTTTGTTGAAATATTTAGGAAACCGTCGCTCTATCCTGATGAGCTACTAGCGCACTTATAATTAGTTAACTAGTTAATTTCTTCAATAGATAATCATTATGAAGTAGTGCGAAAATATAAGTTACAATAGATGCCGAGACAAAGTGACCGAGCCTCTCAAGCTTGCATGAACTGTAAATTCTAATCGCTAAAACATTGGTATCTTCAGATTCCATTTCACTTACCCCATTAGGGAAAGTTTTTTGAAAAACAACTTTCGTGGTAGCATAATTTCTTCATCGCTTTTATTATTGGCAGGATACTTCATGGCCATAATAACCAATGCCGGTCATACAAGAGCTTTCGACACCTCTTCAGCTTCGAAAAAAAATAGCTCCCATTGACAAAGCTTCGCTGAAACAAAGTCCGCTATAATGGTCGTGAGTTCGAACAAATTCGGGCTCAAGTTTTAAGGCAAACTTTGCAGCAATTGAAATAGATAATTCTGTAACCAAATTTTCATTAATAGTTTTTTCAAAAACAGATTTCATTTATTTCTCTTTGTTATTGTTGAAAAAAAGCAGTCGGAGAGCTGACAAAAAAAATTATTGCTAATACGGAGGCTGTAGGGATCGACCTAATCAGCCAGGAAACAACCCCCTCTCACAACGTATGTATTTTAATTTTCTTCTGATCTAACACAGAATGAACGTCAGTTAGATGCTCCCCGACTGCAAACTAATATAATGGACTTCGTGATTTTTGCAACTCGATTTCAAATTACTAATAACCTAAGATGCGCGACTCCTCATCTAGCGGGCTTGATGTAACTTTGGTCAATTCAGCTGTAATGTTATCTTCCGACGGTCAGCTGAGTGGAGATTGTGGAATTTTTCACAATAAGCTCTTGACTGAGGGTCACCCCTTGTAAAGTCAATTCTGAAAGATAGATAATCTTTATTGGCTCCTTCAACTAAAATCAAACCTTGATCTGAGTTTAGTTTTTTCATAGCAATATCCATGACGTCAACATTATTGACAGCATTATTTCCAACTGCACTATCATCGAAGTTAGAGATAATATCAACTTTTAAGATATGGTAAACATCTAAGACATCTCTTGGATTTTTCATAATCTTCTTGAAAATCTTAACAATAGCGACACATAAATGGTCAACCACTTGACTTTCAATCTTGGCGTTCTTTTCAATTCGCTCTCTCTCAAGTTGCCAAATCGGTTTGTCAATCATAATCATAATTCATTTGTATCGTCTATTGCGGATCCTTCAATATACGGCAACATCTTAATCTGTCAAGCTCATCTTCGCCTCTTCGTATTCTTTAACAGCTTCTCTATCGAACCTATCGCATTGATATGCGCAAAGCTGAAATGACAGACAAGCAACAATTAAAGAATTTGCAAGATCAACATAATTAAAAGTGAGGAAATCTCCAATGGCAAAAGTAATAGCGCCAATAAAAATAACTAAATTCGCAAGTATGCAAAAAATCTTAAGCCAAGAATTAAATTTCATTTATTTAACCTACTTTAAAGAATGACCTTTGCCAAGACAGCACTTCTTATATTTCCTTCCACTGCCACAAATGCAAGCAGCATTCCGTCCAAGTTTTCGAGGCTTCCTAACCGTCAAATAATCATTAGGAGCAAAAACTTCTTCAACACCATTCAAATGATTAATTTCGTGTTGCCAAACCTGAGATTCAATAACATCTTCAGTTTTGCGAGTGCATTCCTTCCCGTCCATATTCATATAGGAAACTAGAACTTCAGGAAACCTATCAACGACGATTGTTTTTCCTGGCCATGTTAAACAGCCTTCAGTTGTTTCGAAAGATTCACCAATGAATTCTTCAACCTTTGGATTGATTGCCATCAACCATCCGTCACTTGTTCTGATCGCGGCAAATCGTTCCATGATTCTCTCGCCTTCGAAAGAAACTTGATTTGCTGCTAGTCCAATGCCGCCAGATTCAGTCTCAGAGTACTTCAGAAAGGATTCTAATAGACCTCGCTGCTCTTTAATGAACAAACTAGGGTCAGCCATAGGGTTTAGTTTTGGAGTCTGCTGATAGTCAATTATTGAAAACATAATTATTTTATTTTCCTAGCTGCAATGATGATAAGTGATAATAGTTAATTGAAATCATGAAATATATGATTTCAAACTCTTTCTGTAGAATAAACTATAGGTTCCTTCCCTTTCTCGTACAAATAGAATACTTTCAGATTCTTACGAGTTAGACGCTCTACCTTTCCAATGAAAGGTAAATCAAAAATAATGTTCAAAGAAGAATTTACATCCGAATCACATTCAAAACTACATGACACGCATTTAAATAATTTTCCTCTTCTATTAGTCTTACGTACATAACTACACTTAATACATCTTTGACTTGTGTAAGTAATCATCAAACTTATCAAAGATTAATTTCGCTAATGTTTTATATAAGTTACTTTCTTCTATTTTTTTAAAATATGGGGAGAGGTATTTGAACCCCCAAAAAACCTCTAGAGATAGTATTAAACTTTATTTACGAGTATGTCAATCAACAAGTGATGCTACAATAACTAATGTTATCAAAGTCTGATTCACTCTCCATTAAAATCTTAGGCGCTCGCATGGCTGTTCTCAATCCGGTTTCGAAGCGGATTGAGCCATCTGGACCTACCAGACTTTCCCAGCATTTAAATTAAGCCAGCCCTGCCAGCATAAAGATTATAATGATGATTCCTGCTATAATTCCAAGACAACCCATGATTTTATCTATTTTTGTTATTGTTAAGCTAAAATTTAGCGTTGCTAAGCTACCTATTACGAGTAATCTACTCGATAGGTTGAACGCCGTAGTTTTATTTTCCGTTCACCAAAGGTTTGGTCAAGACGCTTGCACTAACATACTGAAGAAGTAGGTTAGTGCAAGCTGATTTCGCTAAATTTAGCGATTTTTAATATACTCAACCTTGCCAAACATGACGGAAGGGTATTCCTCACTGAGAAACTTCTCTGTATATTCACCATGCCAAGCCATGATTGAATTTCGATCAGTAGAAACCTGAACGAAACCATCGTCATCACCGACTTTGATATCACGATCTAGCTCACCCTCGTAAGTGCAGTAGGCTGTAGCATTACGCTTTTCCCCATACAGCAAAACTAGACCATCGCCATACCGATTCTTAACTAGTGAAAAATTACGATCAATCCTTTGCATCTTCTTTACTCTTTTTATATTATAGTTGAATGCCAAAATAAGTTCTGGCCGCGATATTAAACATTATCAAAAACTTCAAACAATGTTTAAACTTTTTCTTCCGCGCTTTTTAAACTCTCTAGCAAAAGAAACATTGGTTAACAAAGTAGCTCCTTCATCGCCTATTAAAACTCTCTGACTCAACCTTTCAATTCTAACATTATAAGGATGTCTGCTAATCATAATGCAATTGCTTTTAGCATCATATTCGAAATCATTAATAATATAGTTATCGAAGTACCAAGACTTTGACTTCTCTTCAGTTGATAATCTCTCATTAACTTCCCCCTGTATGATTGACCAAGGAACAAGAGAGTTAGATTTCTCAGCAAGAACTTGCCAAATTGTTTTATAACCTGAACGGCGATCTAATTTGAAAGGTGAAGAAATACCTGAGTACTCTCCGAAAGAAGAATGAACCATCTCCTTCCTTCTCTTTTTACCCTTCATCTTAGTTCGCTGATCAAGAATGCGAAGATACAAAGCTGTAGGTGAACCATCTCTTAATTTAGCCCAACCTAGTTTCTTTGCCTCGTCAAGGCTGATAAATGAATCATTTAATCTATATGAAGTCCTCGCCATCAGTCTTTACTTTTGCTACTTAACTTCAACCCTGGGATCGTAGTCTTCCATCGCAACTGAACAATCAGCACAGACAGAAACTTCACGAACAGTCTCTTGACCACGTCCCTCTCGACTAAAAATACGGTTTCCCTCTTCGTCTTCGCCGAGGTAAATGGATGGATAGTAGGTTTTACGAACAACAACTGGAATCTTAGTTGCTGGTTCGGACGGATCTGTAGTTTTGTCGCAGCGTTCACAAGTAAACATAATGTTCACCTTTAGTTTTAATTATAAGTTAAGGCTTAAATAGCCTGAAAAGTTTTTAGGATATTCCTTGTTGTTTAAATTCTAGAACCAAAGGTCCGACATAAATCAGGCCCTTTAAAATATTTAACCGAACCATTAGTGACTACCACCATATTATGATTGTCACAATGTGTTTAAAGCTATTCAATTAAAACTTTTGCTGCACCATTTAAAGACCGCTCTTGAGATTGATTAGCCAAAACCTCACTGTTGAATCCACCGCCTTCACTATCTTTTGCTTAGTGCTCGCTGTCCTTATTAAAGTCAGGGTTATTAACATCAATAAAAGGGAATGATCCCTAAAATTCTACTCCTCTTCCATCTTCGAGCAAACTGTGGAGAATAGGCATAGTTTCTTTATTGACGCTTTCTAACATTTTCATAACATTCCTTCTGACATTTTAATTCTCTCTTTTAGTTAAACTGTGTGTGCATTGTGCATATTATGCTTCGCTGCGCATAATATACACATGATCTAAGAATATTCAAGTGCAAAGTCAATTGATCTACATCACCAACAAGACCAAATCTCGTTGCGGCAATAGCTGAACCCGTCACCGTCCTTCCCTTCGGCTTTGCATTTGTCGCATTGACGAATCACAACATTGGGAGCAGAACAACGGGATGCACGCAAACCATTCTCTCGTTCCTCGTTCATGGTCGGTGATCCTTTCCGGTAGCACTCTGCCGCTCGACCATCTCCCCAAGCCATTTACCAGCCTCCAGCACCGCAGCCGCGTAGAGCCGTTGTTCCGGCACATAGTCCAGCCCGTCGCACGTTTTCACATCGGCTTTATGCTTGCAGTAGTGGCTTTCCCCTGGTGGGCGGTTCGTCTAGGTCTGCACGATAAATCGCGTCCAGCTTGGCAAGGGCGGCTTTGAGTTCGTCCCGCTCCTTTTCTAGTGCCTCTGCGTGTTCGATGATGCCGCCCACGCTTTCGCGCTGTTGCTCGTATGCTTTCACTATTTCGGCTGTTTCTGGTGTGTTGCTCATAATCTCGAAATTTTCATATCTCCGCCCCAACCTTTTTGATAATACATGCTCCATGGTAGGTCAGTTGGCAACAAATCACAAGAAGTAGCATCATGGCCAGTAGAAATTTAATTTTTCAACGCCTCCGCTCTTCGATCGCTGCCAGCCATTTGCAAATATAAGAAACGCCTAACAAGGCGCTCAACTCGGACTCGTCTTTCCGTTCTTCGCTATCGCTCATCTCTGCATTCCTCTCCGGTTAGCTTGGGGTTCTGCTTTCACGATATATCCCCCCAGTTGGGGCCGACCTCAACGTCCACTTTGTTGG
>Ga0115567_10000966_pt1 | contig 28531 bp, 32 predicted proteins | sample COGITO_mtgs_1204_2_FD_88679 | JGI IMG/M metagenome (GOLD analysis project Ga0115567, IMG submission 88679) | Pelagic marine microbial communities from North Sea - COGITO_mtgs_120412 | ecosystem: Environmental > Aquatic > Marine > Epipelagic | place: Germany:Helgoland, sampling site Kabeltonne... | reverse complement strand
TGCTATACTCATCAAAGCTTTTACAAGCAATCCCTACGACACTATCGGGGTGTGGCGCAGTTGGTAGCGCGCGCGGTTTGGGACCGTGAGGTCGAAGGTTCGAGTCCTTTCACCCCGACCATAGAAAATCTCCGACGCCATTTGGTGTCGGAGATTTTCTAATTGTTTTGATGGTAAGGACTCGAACCGATAGGCATACACATCTGGGGGATGTGTATGGATGCAAAGCTTGGCCGAAGCGGCAGGCATCTTCGAGATACCGGGTAGCTTCAGCTACTGAGCGAGCAAAATGAGTCGAGTCCTTTCACCCCGACCAAAAGAAAGAGTCCATCTTGCATGGGCTTTTTCTTTTGGTATTTAAGTTTGAAATGAACTCGAACAGGTAGACATTAATAACCGGAAGTCTGTCTAGCTGTGACTATATATAATCTTCATTTTATCTTGCGTAGCAGAAATCGGTAAGTCCATCTGCCAGTATTTCATCAGAACTTAGTACTCGTTTACCCAGCACTTCATAGTCGAGGACTAGTGGGAGTTCTGTACATCCAAGAATTATGCCATCAGCACCTTTATCGAACATTGCCGATAATACTTCTACATACTTATCCTTGACGGGAATTTCTTTATTTCCTGCTATTACTCCACGGATAACGCTATCACAAGTTTCTATCTGGTCTTCACTCGGAGTAATGAGCTCAATTTTTTAGAACTAAGTGCTTTACTATATAAGTCTGATTCAAGTAGAGCAGGAGTACCAACTAAGGCGACTTTTTTGTAACCCAATAGTTCACACCTGTCTGACACGAGATCCACCATCGAGATGAAAGGTACGTTTACTGATTCTTTCAGTTGAGGCAGTAATATATGTACTGTATTACTAGCAATACAAAGTGCTTCACATCCAGCGCTTTCAAGTCCGATTGCTGCTTGGATGAGCATGCCTTCAGCATCTTTAATCCGATCTTTGCTAGATATAAAGTCAGGCACAGGTATTGATGCTATGACTACGTCTGGGTACTCATCATTATTTTGAGCATTATGATTTTTTTGGGCAGACTGAATTAGCTTTTCATATATGAACGCTGTTGCTTGCGGACCAACGCCACCTAATATTCCAATTTTTCTCATTTCTATAGTTTACTACTGCTTAGGTTAGTTTTATACCGTCTAACGAAAAGAGGCAGTATAAAATCCAATTTATGAACTATCCTTCGCATGCTTGCGATAAATACCCTCCCATTGCACCCACTGACCCATCTCAGGCAATTCTCTATCCATCACTACTTCACGTAGAGGCATTACAGTTTCAAACAAATCTTGCGTAATGTGCTCTAACTCATTCTTGCTAAAAAAATGAATGCTTAATTCTTGCTTCGGTCCATCAGTGTACGTAATAGTTTTGGCACCGTAGATATTCGTATCTATGATCGTGTGACTACGTACTATTTGAGTTTTTGTAGAATTAACTCTTAGGAAAAATAACCCACCAGGTTTTAGAAGCGAAGCTGTTTTAGAATAGTATTGAGTGGTTTCTTCTTCAGTGCCGTGCTGAAAAACTTGTATAGATACTAGATAATCGAAAAGTCCAGATGTCTCGTATTCGAGAAAGTTATCATTAATAAGCTGGTTATGATTTTTAGGCAATTTAGATTTTATTTGGCCTAAAGCTTTTGTAGATATATCGAGACCTGCAAGTTGTAATCCAGCATCGACAAGTGGGATATAGTTGCGCCCATTGCCGCAGCCAGCATAAAGTCCGTAACCATTGAATAGATTGTATGTTTTAAGGGTTGTGAGTATGTCAGACACAAAAGGTATCGGCTTTTCATTAGCGTACTTACCAGAAAGATATGCATCATCCCATTTTTGGGATACTAAGTTTAAGCCCTTGTTCATATTATATCTACGTTTTTTATTTTCTTCCATGCATTGGTAATCACATGTTCCATAAGCTCTTTATCGCCCGCATTATAATTATCAATAAACTCCTTTACTGTCATTATAAGTCGCTCACTCGATTCATCATTTGGCTCAAACTTAAAAAGTTCATTAACGAAGCATGTATAGAGTAGAAGATATGACTTTTTGTCATCATAAAAATCTGATTCAATTACTTTTGCGAGCATAGCGTCTCGTATCGTCATTGTAGCTTCTTCCATCACCTCGCGATTAAGAGTTTCGAGAGGTGTGGTCTCGTATGGTTCAACATGCCCTCCTGGAATATCTAGTCCACGTTTCGTTAGCCGTACTATCACAATTCGTCCATCTTGCGTAAATGGGATAGCAGATACGCTAGTCACTAGCTCGAACGGTGGCATAAAACTATCTCCATGTAAGGTAAAATTTGTAACCCTGTTAGATATATTTTGCGAGTAGCTGTTTCGTTGGCTCATGTAAACAGCATACCAAAAGATTGAATGTACATCCCTTTTAGATTTACGTAAATAATTCCTTATGACTCACCTGATATCACACTCCAACTTAGACGAACCCACTCAAACTGCTATACTAAAACTACAAGATAACTAAAGGGGATTACACATGATTGACAAGATTATCAACGAAGCTACAGGCGCCGTTACCGCAGCAATCAGAGGAACAGGCGATATCGTAGGCGCTGTGACCGGAACTGTAAAAGACCAAGTTGTAAACGTTATTAAAGACTCTAGTGAAATAGCTGGCACAACCGTCGACGCCGTCGCGTCAGTTGCAAGCGGCTCAATCAAAGCAGCTGGAGATGTCGGATCTTCAGTCACTGAAACGGCTACTGGCACGATGAGTGGCGCAGTTAAAGGTGCATCATCTGTCAGTGGAGACGTCATGGACGCCGTGTTTGGCGCAGCAAAAGGTGTTGTCAGCGGAACTGTTGATACTGGTGGCGATGTCGGTAACGCAGCCGTCGCAGCTGTCGAAGGCGCGATCAAAGCAGCTGGCGATGTCGGCGAAGATGCGGCACAAGCTGCAACAGCCGCTGTCGGCGGGGCTATGAATGCTGCAACCACAGTTGGTGGCGATGCTGCAGAAACAGTCCGCAGTGCACTCGTGTCATCTGCCGCTCTTCCGAGAGACGTTGTAGAGTCAGCTATCAAAGGCTCAGAGCAGAAAAACTAACTCACAGTTCAGTATAAACACATAGAAAAACCACAGCTAATGTCTGTGGTTTTTCTTAGGTTAGTGGTCGTATAAGGCTTTTATTCTCCCGCAAAAACCGCCGCAAGATCTTATATTCGTCTAGATCAAACGTCGGAGTTTCATCGCTCATAACTTGCTCGCCCTCGCTTGTCAGGTAGCCTTGAACGGTCCAGCTATCGATAATGACGGATTCACCTGTTTCGTTAATCGGTATAACCACCGCTCCTTCATACGGCCACGAGTGTAATTTGTTGCGCTCCAGGGCAATCTCAAACCGGAGATTATACTTCTCGGCTGGCTCGACGCCGATACAGGCACCAAAACATTTGCCAAGTGAGTGGGAGAAGCAGGCGCCTTTGCCGCTCTCTAGTCCCATGAGTTTCGGGCAAAGCTGAAATGTCCGAGTAATTTCATCTAATTTATGTTTGGCCTTGGTCCGTGTTGGATAAGTGCCGTAGATTAAGCCAGTATCCGTAGATTCATTAATTGCTCCGGACGCAACATGTACTGAGGCGTATGAATCTTTATCTACTCGAATGAGCATCGCATAATGGGTTACCCGACGCAGCTGACGGTTGTGTATCGGCATTTGTTCTTTAATCAGTTTTGACTCAAGCAGTAATGCTGCTAGCTCGCTACTTGTCGGTATTGTTTCTATGTGATGGACTAACTGCGAAAGCTTTACTTCTTTGCTGTGGCCATCCGAAAAATGAGACATAATTCTTTTTCGCAGCGTAACGCTTTTTCCTATGTAAAGCGGGCGATGGTTTTCATCCTGAAAAATATATACGCCAGGTACATCGGCAATGTCATCCAGTTGTCCGGCGAGTAAGTTGGGTGGCAATGATTGAGATTTGAGCTGGTGAGCGACGGCATTATGGAAGGTATCATGACCGTGCTCATCATAGGCAAGCTGCGCAAAATACCAAATAGCTTGAGCATCGGCGAGCGCCCGATGACGGTCGAGCACGGGTATATCATGACGTTCAATAAGTTTGGCTAGACTATGGCCTTTCAGCGGGGCATATAGACGTCTTGATAGACGAACAGTGCAGAGTAGTCTTGGTTTGAAATCTATTCCAACCATAGCAAATTCATTACGTAAAAATGAGTAATCAAATCGTACATTATGAGCTATAAATGTTGCACCCTCGCATAGTTCGAAAAGTTCATCAGCAATGTTTGAAAAAGTTGGCTTATCTAGTGTGTCATTTTTTTCAATGCCGGTGAGGCGAGTTATCTGAGGAGGAATATACGTTTCGGGGTCTAATATAGTTGAAAATTCATTGATGATTTCTCCATTTTCTACACGAATAGCCGCTATCTCTAAGATGCGGCTATTTCGGTAGCTACGACCAGTCGTTTCGATGTCTACGAACACGACTGGTTGGTCAAACATATGAGGTCTGTTCTCACTCATGCGGTAATTATACTACTGGGCATAAAGCGAAACAGTGACTACTCTCCGTTTTTACGAGTGTCGAACTCCACAAACGGTACATATGTCGCCCAAGCGGCTTTATCTGACTCCGAAAGATCTTGTGCCCATTCGATGGCTGATTTGACTTTGCTCTGGTCGAAATCGATAGATTGGTTCTCATTGAGCATCATAGCGCCAGCATCTTGGGTGAGTTTAGTCTCTGCGGCGATTATCTCAGCGCCTGAGAGTTTGACTCCTTCGATAATGCCAAATGTCTGCACGGCTTTTCGAGCTAGAACGCTGTATGAATCACCAGGCTGGGCGATGTACTGATAACTTTTGTTGCTGCGAGACGAATCTTTGTTGGTTTTTTCGTCATCTTTTTTCGCTTCATCATCGGATTTTTCTGAATCCTTTGTTTTTTCATCGTCACTATTTTTGTCATCTGACTTCTCTGACTCTTTGTCAGAATCTTTATTAGATTCTTCCTTGTTGTCCGTTTCCGTAGCGTCTTTTTTGTCTTTATCATTGTCCTTTGAAGCAGTCTCTGACTGAGCGCTGTCATCTGAAGAAGCATCACTATCTCTGTTGGTATATGCAGATACTCCGACGAGTAAAGCGAGCACAAGCGCGACGCCGACTAAGGCTTTGTTTTCTTTTAATGCATCCATAGTTTCCTAAGATACCCTCCTGCCCACCAGTGTTACGTAGTTATGGTTATATAATATCACAAAATAAGCGAATATTAAGTCAAAGCTTGGTATACTGGTATATATGCCTCGAAAAGGAAAATATACCAAAAAAGCTAGTATTGTAACGCGTTCACGCCAATTCGTGCATGGACGATACGTCTGGTTCAAAGGACTTACCCGTAAACAAAAGCTGATGGTCATTGGCTTGCCAATACTGACATTTCTGATACTAGTGCCGCTTATTACCTACCTCGCGCTCGCTCGTGATATTTCTGATCCAGACCGGCTGATGAACCGTAACAATACCGGTGTGGAACTGCTTGATAGAAAAGGTGAGGTGTTCTATAGCACCAGTGCTGGTAACACGAGTAAACGACTACCGCTTGATAAGATTGCTGATGAGATGGAAGATGCGCTTGTATCAAGCGAAGATAAAAATTTTTATAAACACTCAGGAGTCTCGATTCGTGGCACGATAGGCGCTGCCTATGCCAATGTGACGCAAGGAGATGCGACCGCTTATGGTGGCTCAACACTGACTCAGCAGCTGGTCAAAAACACATTGCTCAGTAGTGACAAATCATTCCTCAGGAAATACCAAGAGGCCGTCATGGCCATCGCAGTAGATCAGAAGTATTCAAAAGATGAGATTCTAGATATGTATCTCAACTCAGTGTATTACGGTGAAAATGCCTTTGGTATCGAGCAGGCTGCCGATACGTATTTCAACAAAACACCTGCTGAGCTCGATTTAGCTGAGAGTGCGATGCTAACTGGAGTATTGCCAGCGCCAAGTGCCTATTCTCCAATAAGCGGCGATAAACAGTTTGCGAAAGATCAGCAAAAAAGAGTTCTTGGGAGGATGTTGGAAGACGGCAAAATTACTACCGAGGAGAAAAATGCTGCTGAAAACCAGAAACTAAGCTACGCCAAGCCAAAAGATGGCATAGACTCTATTGCACCACATTTCTCTGAGATGGTGATAGCTGAGCTCAACGAAGAGTATGGAGAAGAAACCGTCAACCGATCCGGCTACAAGGTGACGACTTCTCTAGATAGAGATTGGCAAGTAGCCGCTAACAAAATAGTATCTGATCAGGCCGAACTCAATGCTCAAAGTGGTGGTGAAAACGCCGCGCTGGTTGCAACTGATCCAAAAACCGGGGAGATCAAAGCCTTAGTCGGAAGTGCGGATTACGATAATGAAGACTTCGGCAAAGTAAATATGGCTATCACGCCTCGCCAGCCGGGCTCAAGTTTTAAGCCTATTTACGTGACGGAAGCATTAAAAGAGGAATTATTCACCCCAGCTAGTATCATCAGGGATGAAGCAACTAACTTCGGTGGTTACAAACCCGAAAATTTCGACTTTGCATATCGCGGTGATATAACGCTGAGAAATGCTATTTCTCAATCACTCAACATTCCTATGGTCAAAATAATGGAAAAGCTTGGTGAAGATGAGGCAATTGAGACGGCTAATAGAATGGGTATCGACACGCTTGATAAAGACCAAGATTATGGTCTTAGCTTAGCGCTTGGTTCTGGAGAGGTAAAACTGACAGATATGGTGGGTGCATATGGTGCATTTGCAAATCAAGGCGAAAAATATGATGAGACATTGATTCAAAAAATTGAGAGTAAATATAATAAAGTGATATTTTCTCAACAGCGTGATTCAGAAGAAGTCCAAACAGCACAAGCTTCGTATCTTATCTCAAAAGTATTATCTGATGATACCGCACGGGCACCTACATTTGGCAGCAAGCTCAATATACCCGGTCATAGTGTGGCCGTAAAAACCGGTAGTACGGATGATAATCGTGATGCCTGGACCATCGGCTATACACCATCTGTTGCCATCGGTGTATGGGTTGGTAATAACGATAATACTGTCATGCAAGCAGGCGGCTCGTCGCTAGCTGGGCCGATATGGAGTCAATCAATGATTGATTTCCTCGGTAACAGTGAAGATGAAGGTTTCCCACAGCCAGATGGCATATCGGAAACATCAATTTGTGTCGGTACTGAAAAACGTGCTACTGGTGGTGGTTCAAGCAATACGTTTAAAGAGTACTTTATAAGCGGCACAACACCAACCGAGACATGTAATGCTCCACGTGATGAGCCTAAAGAAGAAGAAAAGAAAGAAGAAGAAGAACCTGAAGAGAAACCATCTGACCGTGATCAAGATGGCATTCTTGATAAAAATGATGACTGTCCGAACACTCCACGTGGCGTGGAGGTAGACAATAATGGTTGTGAGGTCGAGGAAGAAGAGCCGGTTGAGCCAGAAGAGCCAATTGATACTGACGGTGATGGTGTAGCTGACGTTAATGATACTTGTCCAGGAACTGCTTCAGGAGCAACGGTCAATGCTAGTGGTTGTTCACAGCAACAACGAGGCGGTAGCAGTGATAGTCAGGGTAATGGTTCAGCTGGACAAACAGAGCCAGGTGTACTGCCACGTCGATAGCGGAATGAAGCATGACCCATGTGACTGATCGGCTCATTGCTCGCCATGCGATTATCTCTGATCAGATAGATCAAGATGAATTGCGGGTCATCGTAAGTATGCTTGAGCTAGTGTTACCGGTTCACAACGGCGCAGTGGTAGAGTTTGGTTGTTATATAGGCACGACATCTCTATTCGTTAGACGTTTGCTGGACAGCTACAACGATAATCGTGAGTTTCATGTCTATGACTCATTTGTGGGTCTACCAGCTAAATCAGCTAAGGATAGCTCTCCTGCTGGAGAGCAGTTCGTAATTGGTGAGTTGGCCTCGAGTAAAAAACAGTTTTTATTGCAGTTTAAAAAAGCTAATTTAGGTCCGCCTATTGTACATAAAGCCTGGTTTAGTGACCTTAGTCGTGCAGATATACCACCAAGCATCGTTTTCGCATTTTTGGACGGGGATTATTATCAGTCAGTTGCCGACTCCTTACGACTTATTGAAAACTCACTTTCGCCTGGCTCGGTCGTGGTGGTTGATGATTATGTGAACGAGGCACTCCCCGGAGTGGCGAAGGCGGTTAATGAGTGGATGAGTGGCAAAAAACATCGCATGTCGGTTGTGTCTAGTTTAGCGGTTATACACTGTAAATAACACCTATACACTACCTATAGTGTATTTTTTACGCTACCCGACACTACATTTACAGGCTATACTGCTAAGTGTATTAACAATATAACCAGGTACATGGCTGGAAATACGTTCGATTCGTATGCTGTGCCGCAACGGTATTTTGAGTAATCTATGAGGGTAGTTACTCAATAAGTCCGATTACAGCGATGTACACACACTGGTTCCCGAGCAGGAAATGTTACTGGCTGTGTATCTGCGCTGCTATGAACCCTTTTCTGCTCAAGAAGAGGGGTTTTATTTTGTGCTAAGTACTATAGAATATCGAAGACAGCAAGACTATGAGCGATATCGTTTGTATTCCATGGACCAGCTTCTGGAGGATGAGGCAACGTTTGCAGGTGAAAATCTTAAAACTCATAACGTCAATACGGTTTCTTATGAACGTGACAAAAATGGACTCTATGTTGAAGCTAAGCAGAGCGATGGAAGTATAAAAAAACTGTATTTACGGGCTATGGCTGATGATGGTGTTGAAAAGTACGCGGAGAGTGCTGCGCTCAATCCATCTTTGAACTGGCAGCGAGAACGATGTGAACAGGAAAAAGCTCACGTTGATTTCGCTGAGACCATGTCACCGAACTCTCTATATATAGTTATGTCAGATTGTCCACAAAAAGAGCTTGAAGCACATGGTGAAAGTGTGTTTGGTTATAATCTTGAGCGGAAATTAGGCTTTTTGCAGTTTTTTCATGTGGATCAAGACAACCGATTGACCGTTTATAGTCACTCCATTGAAGGTAATGACCAGGATGGAATTGGTGGGATATACCAACGATTTGGCATGGAGTATAACGAGTCAGTTCGGGCATTATCTCAGCCAATATATCTTGAAGATGTCGCTGGAATTGATCCGCAATTTGAACTTGAATCAACGATTGCGAGCTATGACTACGAACAATATAAAAAAGACGACATCGAGCGTTTTGCAGGGATACCGCGGGAGCTATTAAGAGAAGAAGGTAATGCGTTTGTACGCAAACAAGAGGATCTATTGAAAGAGCACTGTGAACGGGTATTATTTGCAGGGCCACATACCGATAAAGCAAATGAATATCGATATGATTTTGCGGTTGCTATTCGAAAACGTTTTGACGGCGAGATAGATCAAGCATCATATATCGATGCAGGTAGCGAGCTAAGTGGCGGCGGTGAAAGTGGCCGACACAGCGGCGAAACGGTCGATGCGTGCGGTAACTCACTGTCGTCTGTAGTCTCTGAAATCGCTAGTCAAGGGTTTAGCTTTGCAAAGCGAGGTGAACTTGAGAGCGCCAAAAAAGGTCAGTGCCGTGCTTGTCTGGCTGAAGGAATTGTAGGCGCATGTAGCGTTTGTTTAGACTGCCAGAAAGATAATGACAACGGCGTCGACTTGCAGAAACGAAGAGAGGTAAATATCAAAAAACTTGAGAGAAGCCAGTCAGGCCTATTTCCTTTCGAGCAAAAACACACTACATCCAGCAAAGTAGAGATCAAGAAAGAAGTATTCGTAAAACGTCGCTACGGGCAGTATGCAGTACTCTTAACTAAACCAGTGCTTGGCGGTGTCACTTATCAAGTTTATGATACTAGGACAAAACAGCAGCTTGATGAAAATCTAACTGTTACTCAAAAAGACCTCATGCTCGCTGCCTAGCCTTTGAGCGCTTGTTTTCCGATAGTGATCAAGTGATTGTCACGGTAATCATCAAATGCTTTCGGGTTGAAGCCGTGTTTTTTGATAAAGCTTGAGATGCGTTCGGTGCCTAAGTAGTGCGGTATGATAACGTAGCTGGCACCGTGTCGGTAGAGCTCAGCGGCCTCGTCGTAGGTAAGCGCATGGCAGATAAATGTTGTTTTTGGTCCATATCGGTTGAGGTAGCTTATCAGTATCTTGTTGGTATCGATATCTGGTATGGTACTGATGACAAGCTGGGCTTTTGCGGCATTTACTTCTTCTAGGAACTCATCATCGGTAGCGTCGCCGTAGGCGTGTCTGACACCTTGATGCTCTAGCTGCTCAATAACCTCTGGATCATAGTCGACGATAAGATAGCGTTGTTTCATCTCACGAAATACTTTCAAATATTCGTGTCCACCATCGCGATAACCAAACAGAATAATTGGATATAATACGTTTTTTTGTTTACGCTCACGGATTTGTTTACGCTCAAAAATCTGCAAAAGTGGCTCACTTAGCCTGTAGAGCTTATCATCATATTTCATAAGATATGTAGAAATACCAATCGTTATGAGTGCGACGAGCGTGATGATTGACACCACGTCTGGGCCGATAAGTCCTGTAGATGCAGCAAATATTACGAGAATGATTGAAAACTCACTAATTTGCGAAAGGTGGATTGCTGTTTTGAAACTAGTCAGTTTAGTGTAACCGAGGACACCCATGCTGGTCATGATTGCTAGCGGCTTACCGAACATAACAATGGCCGACAAGATAAGTGCGGGGACGATGTTGTCTTGTATGGAACCAAACGTAAATGCTTCACCAAGTGTAATGAAAAATATAACAATGAAGAAATCGCGCAATGGCTTCAGCTTGGAAGCCATTTCTGTGGCGTACGGCAGAGATGCCAGGGCTACACCGCCAAATAGTGCGCCAACTTCGTGAGAAAATCCAGCGAGATAGAATAGCGTTGCAACTCCGAGCCCCCAGCTGATACTAAAAAGGAATAATAATTCTTGAGATTTGGCGAAGAATTTGCCGGCTCTAGGCATAATGTATCTTCCCACAATGTAAAGACCGGTAACCAGACCAAAGGCTTTGAGACCTAACGTCGCAAAGGTTGATACATCAGCACCACCTGTCGTCGCGAGAGCCGCTATGACAACAAGTGCTAGTGTTGCGACAATATCCTCAACGAGGATAACGCCGATAGCTATCTGGCCATATAACCTATGGACCTCACGTTTATCTGAAAGTACTTTCAGGATGATAATAGTACTACTGAAAAATAGTCCAATACCGATAACAAGTCCTGTCGGCATATCGAATCCAAGTAGTAAACTGGTCGCCAAGCCAACTGAGCCAACAAGCAAAAAAGTACTTGAAGCAGCCATAACGGAGACTTTACCGAGGCTTTTTATGACCCCAATGTTAAGTCCAAGCCCGATAATAAACAGCAAAAGCGTGATACCAATTTCACTAAAAGATTCAAATACTTCTTTCGAATGAACGACATCGAGAAGGCTCGGTCCAACGATTATGCCTGTCAGTATGTAGCCCATAATAAGAGGCTGTTTTAGAAGCCGCATAATAAGAGCTATCACCGCTGCAATGGCAATAACAAGGCTGAGCTGGTTGAATATTGAATCTTCGAGCATATTTGTTTTTGGTGTTACTCGTATTGTGACACGTTTTGAGTACCATACCAAATTAAGCGTAAGAAGTTTGCTCTTGAGCCTGGAATTCGTCTATACTACGTAGTAATGATTAATTACTACTATAAAAATATTCGCTCAAAACACTTGGCAATAAATAGTACTTATCAGCCAGGCTCGTGGGTTAGCGTTGAAAATCCTACAGAAGATGATATCCAGAATCTCGTTACAGAGTTTGATTTGGACGCGGGCCACATGGGAGATATCCTCGACGAAGACGAAATGCCGCGACTGGAGCGAGAAGGTGATTTGACATATATTTTCGTACGTTATGCCTATACAAATGATGACTTAGAACTCACGACCGCACCGCTCTTGTTTGTGATCGGCAAAGAACTCTTTATCACCGTTGCGAGACACAAATTACCGCGTTTGCAACGGTTTACTAATGGTAAAATTAATTTCTCTACAACCCAGCGAACCAAGCTTTTTTTGCTTATAATGGCACAGATAGTCGATCAGTATGAGGTGTTTATTAATACTATCTCAAAGCAAACGAAGTCAATTCGATCCAGACTCCGGGACCACTCAGTGAGTAACCAAGACTTTTTAGATTTTGTACTGATAGAGGATGAGCTAAATGAATTCTTAACGACGCTTGTGCCAACTACAGCGATACTAAGACGACTTATGCTTGGTCGGAGCATTAAGCTGTTTGATGAAGATCAAGATATTGTAGAAGACCTGCTGCTCAATAACGAGCAGTCAATCGAAGGGTGTCGAAGTAGTATCAAAACTATCATCAATATTCGCGAGGCTCACTCAACCATCGCTAGAAATAATCTAAACTATACGATGAAAATACTTACAATTGCGACTATGTTAATAGCATTACCAAATGTTTTTTTTGGCATGTTTGGAATGAACGTGGCGTTGCCATTTATGGATGAGTCGTGGGCATGGCTATTTGTTGTCGGCATTACGGTAGCCGCAACCCTGTTTGTGATAGTATTTGCACGCATGAAACGCATTTTTTGATTTACTTGACTTTGTATAGTAACAGGGAGTAAGCTAGTCTTTGTGTCATTTGAAACAAGCAGCGAACGGTGCCTCGGTCGAACGCTTGGAGTAAACTTGGCAGTAATGCGAGTTCTTTTAAAGGAGATACCGTATGCCTATTTCAATCCGCCAAACTCCATCGAGAGCAACGCGAGTTGACGTCGAGGTTATACCCTCGGAGTGGCAATCTTATATTGCGCACTAACAAAATACCCCTCACTAGAGGGGTATTTTGTTATTTGATTGGTAGACTAGTTGAGCTACTGTTTGATTCTTTCGTCTATGAGCTCGCGAAGCTTGTCTGATTTACCACTAGTAATTTCACTTGCGACGTCACTAGGCAACTCCTCACCGTTTAGGAAAAATGCTGGTGTACCGGTTACACCCATTTTGCCACCAAGCGATCGGTCGAAGTTTATTTTCTGACTAACTGATTCGCTGACTAGATCAGTTTTGAACTGCTCTATATCCAGACCAAGCTGTTTTGCATACTGCTCAAAAATCGTATCGCGCTGCTTAGCATCGGCTTGAGCCCACGCTTCTTGGTTCTGGTAGATGATATCGTGCATTTCCCAGAATTGTCCTTGTTTGCCAGCTGCTTCAGCAGTGGAGGCAGCAGCTATCGCGTTCGGGTGAATGCTGGTGAGCGGAAAGTGACGAAATACAAAGGCGATATCGTCTTCATAGTCCTTCTTTAGTTGACTTATTGGAGCAGCTGCACTTTGGCAGCCAGGACACTGAAAATCGCCGTATTCGACGAGGACTATGTCGCTATCTGCTTTGCCAAATACATTGTCTGCGGGCGTAGTCTCTGTCTTGAGTATAACTTTTGCACCATTTACCTCTTCGACGTCCACTGACTCGGATTGATTTAGAAAAACCAGTCCACCTAAGATTGCAACACACGCAACAATGAAAATAATCCAACGAGTTCTGTCCATACTACCTCTTTCGCTATTGTAATACTTCTAGTATAACAAAAATGAGCGTTATGTTAGGTATACTGGACGTATGGATATTTCACTAATACTACTAATCATAATCGTGATTTTGCTATGGAGCTTTGTATTTATCGTTGCGTGCTGGCGAATAGACACTTCAGCGGTTAGTATTAATGAGCTCAAGCGCCGCGCTCAAAAAGGCGACTCGAAAGCGCTCGAACAGTTATCCCGATTAAAGGTATCGCCAAAACTCAGAGTAATAAGATATATACTGATGGTATTTTCACTCACAGCTGCAACTTCGGTAACTTTTTTGCTGAGTGGCTTTGCTTGGACGATCGTGATTGTGATTGTACTCGGGTTATTATATCCGTACCTTAAGAAGCTTGCTTTTATGCAGCGTTCTTCAGATATACTTATGGAGAAGTTCGAGAAAAAGATCACGCCGCTTATCGCAGATGCACGCTGGATGGCAGCTATGGAGCAACCTGAGATACTATCTCAGCTATCAATTAATTCTCTTGACGAGCTACGTGAGCTACTAGCACATTCACAAAAAAGCATTGGCAAAAAAAGTGTTATGCAACTGCAGGCATCGATTGATTTCACTCATAAAAAAGTCAAAGATTACATGACACCAGTCTCGCAACTAAAAACTATATCACGCGATGAAATGCTTGGGCCACTGGTACTTGATGATTTACACCGTACGGGACACAGCCGTTTCCCGGTTATTGGTGAGGACGAGAACGACATAGTCGGTCTCCTATATCTACCTGAGATCACTCAGCTCGATCGTGATAGTACGACTGTGGTATCGGTGATGGACGAGCGCCCACTATTCATTCGTGAAGACCAGACGCTGACTCATGCGCTCCATGGAATCTTGCGTCACAATCATCATCTGTTTATAGTAGTCAATAAGGATAAAGAAACAGTAGGTGTTGTTAGTCTTTCAGACATCGTCGAATCGTTGTTTGGCCAAAAAATTATTGATACATTTGATGAGTTTGATGATCTAGACGCAGTCGCATCGCACAATGTTACGTGACTTTATTCATCGAAATACCTAAAGGAGATACATTATGCAAAGAACTTTATCGAGAGATGTCGCATCGCACATTGATGAGACAATCATGCTCTCAGGCTGGCTACACAAAAAAAGACTTTTAGGTGGACTGAATTTTATTACGATTCGTGACCGTAGCGGATTGACTCAGACGCTGATTGAAAGCAAAGATGAGCTAGAAAAACTACGTGGCATGCAGATAGGCACCGTACTTAACGTTACGGGACACGTTGTCAGTGACGAACGCGCACCTGGTGGTGCTGAGCTTCATGATGTATCGGATATTGAGGTTGTTTCTGCGGTCACTGATGAGCCAGCTATTGAAGTTGATAAGCCGATTCCGCATAAATCTGAAAATCTAGAGACTCTTTTTGAACAGCGCGTACTCAATCTTCGTAACATTACTGAACAGAGTATTTTTAAGATTCGCGCCACCATGACGCAAAACCTCCGTTGGTACTTGATACAGAACGAATTTATTGAGATAGACACACCTAAACTGCTTGCTGAAGCGACAGAGGGCGGCGCTGAAGTGTTCAAGCTAGATTATTTTGGAAAGACAGCGACACTTGCACAGAGTCCACAATTTTATAAGCAAATAATGGTTGGGGCGTTTGAACGGGTATTCGAAATTGGTCATAGCTACCGAGCTGAGCCAAGTGCTACGACTAGACATCTGACCGAGCTAACGATGCTCGATATCGAGATAGGCTTTGTTGAAGATCACAGTGAAGTAATGGATGTGGTAGCTAAGATGACTCAGTCAGTTCTGAGAGCGACGTATGAGACTCACGCTGCGGATTTAAAGCGTCTTAATGCACCGGAGCTTAAGCTGAGTGATGAAGTGCCTGAGTTCACTATCGCTGAGATTCATGAGATGTACACCAAAGCGACTAAAACCGAAACGATTGATGATAAAGATCTAACGCCAGATGAAGAGCGCTGGATTGCAGACTATGCAAAGAAAAAATTCGGCAGTGACCTTGTCTATGCCACCCATTTTCCTGCTGAAGCTGGCAAATTCTATCATAAGTTTCTCGATGATGGCACGGTTGCTTGGGCGGACCTACTATTTCGTGGACTTGAGATTGCCACCGTACCGCTTCGTGAGAACAACTACGAGAAAATGATTGAGCAAATGACTTCGGCAGGTCTAGACGTCAATCATGACGGATTTAGATACTATCTCCAGGCATTTAAATATGGGTTACCAGTGCACGGTGGTTGTGGATTTGGTGTCGATCGCCTTGTCCAGAAAACGATTGGCCTTAAGAATGTTAAAGAGGCGACGCTATTCCCACGAGACATAAACAGGCTCACGCCGTAGTCTGAATGCTATACTAGACTTATGACAATTGACGATATTTCTCTAGAATGGACAGAAACCGACAGTGAAGGATTAGTGCGAGTGATTGCCACTGAGCGATTCTCAGAAGGCGTCGGCATAGTAGCCAAAATTGCTGAGCTCGCTGAGCAGCAAAAATATGATCCTGAAATAAAACTTGAGACGCATAAAGTAACCGTTTGCTTATTTGATGACGTTGAGTCCGACGTTGCAGAGCGAGACTATCTATTTGCCAAAAGTCTTGATGACATGTTGGGTGCATGAAATTAGACTCGTCCACGGTCCATTCATTTCGTGAATTAGTTTGGGATTATTATCATGACAATGAGCGTTCCATGCCGTGGCGTGACGAACCGACGCCTTACTATGTATGCGTATCGGAGATTATGTTGCAGCAGACGCAGGTATCGAGGGTCATACCAAAATTTAACCTATTTATTGACCAATTCCCAACAGTACACGACTTAGCAGATGCATCGCTTTCCGATGTGTTGATCGCATGGCAGGGACTTGGCTACAACAGACGAGCCAAATTTTTGCATCAAGCAGCCCAGATGGTGGAGAATGAATATGGCGGTGAGTTTCCAAATAACGAATCCGAACTCGTAAAGCTTGCAGGTATTGGTCCAAATACGGCCGGAGCTATCTTGGCATATGCGTTTGAGGAGCCGAGCGTTTTTATTGAGACTAATATTCGTAGTGTTTATTTCCATCATTTTTTTGAAAATGCTGAGATGGTAAATGATGCTGAACTACGAGAGGTCGTTGCCGCAACGCTTGATTACGAGCAGCCACGAGAGTGGTACTGGGCATTGATGGACTATGGAAGTTATCTCAAATCTCAAAATCATGGTCAGATCAAAAAGAGTCGTCACTATGTGAAGCAATCAGCGTTTATCGGTAGCAACCGACAGATTCGAGGCGTTATTATTCGAGCGCTTGCGCAAAAACCATCAACTTTGCATGAGCTCAGTGTCGCTGCAGGCAAGGACAGCCGAGTTGAAGCGGCTTGTTCGAGATTAGAAATTGAAGGTTTGATACAGAAACATAATGACAAGTGGCGTTTGACAGAGGCCATACATCCGTCATAATACCTATATAGTATGAAAAAATATATCTTTCCATTTGCGATAGTACTCGCCGTCACTTTGCCGACTACTGGACTTGCGGTCACTATTTTGACACAGGACGCTGAACGCTCTATTCGCGAGAACTGCGTCGATGCTCAGCAAGATATGCAAAGTCTTCAGCGTACCGACCCCGTCTCGCGCATCAGCCGGGGTAATACCTATGCGAATATGCAACGGCTAATGACAGCTATGAGCGCTCGGTCTGCTGCTAATGCCTATAATATCCCAGAACTTACCGAGACAACCAACGAGTTTACAAACCTAAAGACAGAGTTTACAACGAACTACACAGAGTACGAGATAGATTTGCGCAATTTAGCTACGATGCGCTGCGAGTCCGACACGATACTTTTTTACGATCGACTAGAAAATGTCCGTCAGGAGCGTGAACAGGTTGCTCAGAATATTAAAGATATGGATAAACAAATAGAACTATTTGAAAAGGCTGTTCTTAAATTAAACACTCAACTAAAGGCTCGTCAAGATGAGCAGTAGATTTAAGAGTATGATTGCTGCTTCTGAGCGCCTGATCGAGCGTCATAGGTTGACGACCGCTATAGCTATTATTATAGGTATAGCATTGCTGCTTACAACGTTAAATATGTGGCTTTATGTGCAAAGTGGTGCATCTGGACTCGATCTCAGCCGTCCAGGCTATGCTTCGGCCAGAGAAGATATCATTCGTGAGTCTCAAGAAGTGGCATTTTCAGCCGAAGGACCTTTAAGTGAAACCGTTATTGGGGCTTACCTGGCTAGCTATCGCAAAGAAAAAGATAAACTCGACGTACTGGGTCCATTTGACGCAACTCCATTATCTAATCAGAGTCTCGGATTTGATATCGGAGAAACTGATACAATCGATCCGCGTTCACTCTAGGCAGGTATAGTAGATGTTGGATCCAAAAGATTTTATCATTACCCGTAAGCGCAAAAAGTACCGTTTTGCTAAATTTTATAACTCGTCATTATGTTTTGAGTTTGATGATTGGCAAAAAAAGTCAGTTGATATAGTAGAGATTGGTGCAGGTACCGGATTATTCAGCGTCGAGTTAGCCCAGCTGCATCCAGAGAAGTTATTTGTGGCGATTGATGTCAAAGGCGACCGACTGCAAAAAGGTGCCTATGAAGCGCAGTTGCGTGGACTCACAAATGTCCAGTTTTTGCGGGCTAGGGCAGATCAGCTATCTGAGTGTATTGAAAATGGTAGTGCAACTGAAATATGGGTGACATTCCCAGATCCTTTTCCTAAAAAAGGTGCGAGTGCCAGACGACTCACGCATCCGAATTTTTTAAAACTCTATTCACAGTTACTGAGCGCTAATGGTGCTTTGCATCTCAAGCATGACAACGACGCTTTTTTTCATTGGAGCTTAGAACAGCTCATAGCATCAAACTGGCTTATTGATGAGCTTAGTTTTGATCTACACGAGTCATCAGTAAGCAGTGAAGCTAAAATTATGACTACCTACGAACATCGTTGGACTGAAGAAGGTAATACAATCAATTTTGTTTCAGTTCGTCATGTGCCAAACTAGCTTGGCGTCTGTATTCGACTTCTGCTATCTCCAGTATGTAACGTAAGCTTTTTTCTAAATCAGCAAACTCAGGACGCTCAGTGGCATCACGCAAGAGTCGACGACCAATAGACGTAGCAAGTGGCGTCTTCATCTCATGGCGTATAGTTGATAGCTGTGATATTTCTGGAGCCCCTGCGTAGATACCTTCAACGATAATAAGTGGTTGAGCAGCTATATTCTGGCCTAGTACTGGTTCACCAGTTTCGAAATCTATGCGCCTGCCGACGATCTCCTCTCCTGAAAGTAAAGCTCGTAAGTCTTTAGCTGTAGATCCTGTGTCATATACGATGGGCGCATCCCAGTTTTGCCACTGATTGCCATCATTTTGTGTCTCGAGCCACGATGTGCCACGGTGATAATCGTCAGTCGAGAGAACTATTGATGCCATATTGGATTCAGCTAGTTTAGCTTGCAATTCACGGACATATGTCGATTTACCGGAGCCTGATCTACCTATGATTTGCACAATGTGTGGCGTGTGGATTGTATAACATTGTTCTATGATTTGAGCTAATTCTGAAGGACTCGTGTCTTGCTCAATCTCAATAGCTTGTCTACCTTCATGTTTAGCTCTATAGGCTCGGTGAGCCCACCATTCATTGTCAGCAATGCGATCTCCGCTAACGTCATCAAAGTGAGATTGATTCATCTGTTTTTGGTCTAAAAATGATGTCCATGCAATTGGATCTTCAGCTTCGATGCATACTCTACCATCTTCAAAATAATCGACTACAACATGGTTATTTATGTGGGCACGTAATTTTCTGACTAGCGGATCATAGTGTGATGCATAAAAGGTGTACGTATCTTTGGAAATTGTAGTTTCTACTTCGAGTCGGTTGAGGCCGTGTGAGCCAATCTCTCCACGGTCTTTAAGCGTAGCACTGTATTGCATAGTTCCATTTTCATTGATTGATTCACGTAATCGCACGCTGAAAGGCTCATCGGGATGACTCAAGTATCTTTGCTCAATAGGCAGTGCTTGTGCGCGTAGCGTGTCGAAACGTTCTGGAAAAAGCGGTAGATATTTTTTTTCGACTTCGCGGTACTTCTGTGGCTCATATTCTGGTGAAGCAGTGATCGTTTCAGACATTTTGCAATGACTCCTGTTGGTTAGTTTCTAAAAGAGCTTGCTGGATAGGAAATGACACCTCGAAAAGTTCACATAAGATTCGGTGAGCTAGAGCGATGTCAGGATACTCTGTTCCATATTTTTGCTTTATTCTGGTGTGTAACTCTTTATGACAGTCCATTAATGCTTCAATTGTTGATACGTTATAATCTTCCTCCATCACCTTTGCTCCTAATCCGATGATGTCAACGACCACAGGAAGTAGTTTATCGACACCTTTTACAAATTTTGACTCTGCATCTTTTTGTGATTCATATGCAACCAATAGATTCGCAGTGTGGGGTGGAAGCTCAGCTGCCAACTGTTTGAGAGCACTATGCTCATTATGTTCCTTTTCAAGCAGTGCATCGGTACTGATGGAAAAGGTTGCTATATCTCCGGTCCTAAGCTCGATGAGATCATGCACATTTGAGTACTGAGACACTAAACCAATATCTAGATCTAATCGAAGTGCAGTTGCTAGCTCTGGTCCGATGAGTGCAAGCATAAAACTATGCTCGGCGTCATTTTCACGTTCACCATTTGCGTAACGAGGAACTCGTTTTATATCTGCAAATTCCATTGCGACAGTGCCGAGTTCTATCGCTATAGTTGCAATTGTTTCTGGATTGACCGTATTCTCAGGGTAGCGCCTCTTTTGCTCAACATTTAAATTTACTTGTTCATTCATGATTTACTCTCTTCAGTTACGTATATACTTTTATATCTGTACATGAGCATAATATCGGCTTGAAACAAAGCTGAATAGAAAGTATAATTTGACTCAAATATGATTGACATACACGATTCGCCACAACACTACATCCAGCGCTATATTCTGGATATCCTGCGCCACAATGAATACTCAAGGTTTCGTGATCTACGTCCAAAAGGAGTCGACAGCAATGCATTTAGCTATCATCTAAAGCGCTTATTAGCACAAAAATACGTCGAGAAAAATAATTCTGGGTATGTCTTGACTGTATATGGTCTTTCGTACATTGACCGAGTCAGTAGTCTCAATACGCTGCCACGCAGACAGCCAAAGATTATGACAATCACGGCTATCTATAATGAAGACGGCCACGTACTGATGCGCAAAAAAGCGACGCAGCCGATGATTAATCAGTTAACACTTCCATGCGGCATGGTGCATCTGGCGGATCATACTATCCTCGATGCTGCTTTACGAGAGATTCAAGAAAAAGTTACCATTCATCCAACAATCATGCACCACGCCGGAGATTGTTACATGGCAGTGACACACGATGGATCAGTAATTATGAATACATTGATGCACGTATTTGCATCGTATGTACCAAGCGAAATAATTACTCCAAACGATGAGGTATGGTGGCATGATCCATTAGACCATCAAGGTATGGCGCCAGCTTCAAAGCACATTCTTTCAAAACTATGGGAGCTAGAACAGAAAGGCTCACGGGATAGATTCTTCGAAGAGTATACAGAAAACTGGTAGACTAGTAGTTATGAACATGAACAATTATCAGCAGGCTGCTACTAAAACGTCACTGCTCGGCGACAATCCCAACGAGTTGTATTATTACGCGTTAGGATTAGCCGGTGAAAGTGGTGAGATTGCCAATAAACTCAAAAAAATTATTCGAGACCATGAAGGAGACGAGTCGCAAATTGATGTCGCTGATATCAGCAAAGAGCTCGGCGATGTACTTTGGTATATCGCGAATTTAACGAATTATCTTGATATTCCGCTTGATGATGTGGCGCATCAGAACATTGCGAAGCTTGAGAGCCGTCAAAAACGAAACCAGCTCGGTGGTAGTGGCGATAATCGTTAGGGGATTAGTGCGGTGACTGTGCAGACACAATTTGATGAAAACTTAGTTGGCGTGCTCGCTAGCGGTAAACTAGCAGTACTGCGAACTGATACGCTCTATGGCATCGTAGCAAGTGCCGAAGACGAGGCTGCTGTCTCACAGGTTCATACTGTCAAAGTACGGTCTGATGGTAAAGCACTAATAGTATTAATAGCCAGCCCAGAGCAAGCGTATGATGGCTCTGGGTTTATTGCTCAGCTTACAAACCATAAAGACCCGACTAGTGTAATCGTGCCTTCGCCAAATGCACCGAGCTGGCTGCAGCATGCAGATGGTACGGTGGCATATCGCGTACCGGTCATTGCCGAGCTTCGCGAACTACTCACAAAAACTGGTCCATTGGTTGCGCCCAGTGCCAATCCTGAAGGTAAAACCCCAGCCCGCACTATAGACGAAGCTAAAGATTATTTTGGTGAAGTAATCAGTGCCTATGTTGATGGAGGCGAAGTTGCTGGCTCAAAAGCTTCAATAATTATCAAACTTGAGACTGATGGCTCTACGCACCGCCTTCGCTGAGTTTTTCTCGTATCCAGCCATCGATTGAACCCGCACCCATACAGAGCACGAGGCGTCCAGCAGCTCGGTGACGATTAATATTCGTCCATAGTTCGTCGTCTAGCTCGGCGTAATGAAGGACTGACTCATTGGTTAGTTTCTTCGTTAAATTAGCAGGCGTTAGTATCTCGAGTTCTGGATCTTCGCGTGACAAATACGTCGGAAGCCAGTATATTTCATCCGCAAGTTCCATGCAGCCGGTGTAGTCGTCTTTGACTTGATGTTGACGGATGTTTTGATGTGGCTGATAGACGAGTACGATATCATTAGCAATTTCTTTGGCAAGCTGGAGGGTGGCTGCAATCTCGCTAGGGTAGTGACCGTAGTCGCTGTAGAGGTTTTCATCTATTTTTTCAAATCGCCTCGCAGTACCTGGGAAAGAGTTTATAGCGGCGACGATATTGCTGTCAGCAATATCAGGGTGTAGTTGCTTGATGGCACGGTACACGAGGTAGGCGTTTTGTCTAACATGTAGCCCTGCGAGTGTAAACATCGAGAGATCCATATGTTCATCATAAGCTTCAAGGTTGGCAGATGGATCGGCAGCCAAAAACTGCAGATCTTTTTCCCATATATAATTCATATCAGATTGTTCCAAGAACTGTACAAATGCATTGCGGTAATCGTTAAGCGTTGGGTAGGTGTCTATATGGTCATGGTCGAGCGCGGTTATAATACTTGTGTGGGGTTCAAAGTATAAAAAATTTCGATCAAACTCATCACATTCGTAAACGAAATAGTCGCTATTTTTGTCAAACTGTCCGCTGGCACCAAATGAAAGTGTCGTACCAACTGAATAGCTAGCCGGATGAGATAGCTTTTTTAGGGCCCAAACCATTAGACCAGTCGTGGTTGTTTTTCCATGAGTACCGGCGATGGCAATCATTTTTTTGTTTGACTGTTTGAGGATTTCAGCGATAAATTCGTCTCGTTTACTGATACGTATATTATTTTCTCGAGCAAATTCGAGCTCCGGATGGTTATCTGGTAATGCCGAGGTGTAAACTAACCAGTCGATAGGAGCGGATAGATGAGTTTTGCGTAACGACTTACTAGATTGATCGTAGCTGACTTCAACGCCTAAACGTTCAAGTGACGCCGTCATAAGCCCTCGGGCACTGTCAGAGCCGCTTATAAAGTGACCTGCATCACGAGCAATTTCAGCGAGTGGGCCGATACCGACGCCACCTATCCCAGAAAAATAAACATTCATACTGCTTAGTATACCTGAAACAGTAGCCTGATGAGTGAGGTTATGGTTAAATAGAGTAAGAATTACGACAAAAAATAAACAGTATGATTCAAAGATTTATCTATAGATTCCTAGAACGCAGACATTACTGGCGACACGTCAGTTTTAGCGAAATGGCCGAAATTTATACCAGCCGCGCACTTCGTATGCTCGCAACATCAATGACCTCTATCTTTGTGACCATTTATCTATACCAAAATGGCTACTCAGTTTCATTTATTGGCTTTTACATTGCGGCGTATTTTGCTTTTCGTGCCCTGATGACAATACCACTTAGTTTTGTGGTGGCGCGGATAGGACCGAAACACGCCACGCTCATCAGCAATGTTCTATCGGTACCCGCGCTACTATCACTGGCGCTACTACCGGAGTATGGCATCACAGCCGCAGTAGGATTCACCATATTCCAAGCAACTTCGGTCAGTCTTAATGAAGTTAGCTACATGGTTAATCTCTCGAAAGTTAAACACGTTGATCACGATGGTAAAGAGATTGGCTATTTGCAAATAATCGACCGAATAGCCATCAGTATTAGCCCAGTCATCGGTGGTGTCATCGCATTTTTGTTCGGTCCGCAGGTGACACTTCTGGTTGCTTCAGGACTTTTCTTAGTAGCTGCACTGCCGCTACTAACTACCCCAGAACCAACCAAAATTCATCAGAAAATTATCTATACGGGACTACCTTTGGGTAAAATCTGGCGGCAGATGATGGCTGAGTCGGCGCGCGGTGTCGATATTGTAGCGAGTAATGCAGTGTGGTCGTTATTCCTTGCGATTGCAATTTTCGGCGTGACCGACAACAGCGTCTATGCTGAGATTGGTGTACTGGTGGCAGCTACGGTCCTGGTTGCTTCGTTTGCCGCTCGACTATACGGCACATTCATTGATCATCGCAGAGCAGGTGAGCTGATGCGGGCTGGCTCAATTGCGAATGCAGTCCTACATTTTTTCCGGCCATTCGTAGCCAACCCGGCTACGGCACTATTTATGAATATTACCAATGAGCTGGCGACGATAGCGTATGCAATGCCATTTACAAAAGGTGTGTGTGATCAGGCCGAAAATCTGCCCGGCTACCGCATCGCATATCTGACACTTATGAATACCGCAAGCTGTCTTGGTGCTGTGCTACTTGGACTTGTGATTGGTATCACGGGTCTGTACGTGGGTGAAATAATGACACTTCAAATTTCCTTCGTCGTAGCCGGTTTTTATGGCATGTTGCTTGCCGCAAATGGCTTGCCAGCGCTGAAAATCAAAAGGTAGCGTATACTGTAATGAGTAGGTGGGTATGACACGAGATAAACATTCATTAGTACGATTTATAGCTTGGCTCAAAGTCATCAAAACATGGCAACTTGTTGTTATACTTATAATTATGGTGGTTTTGAGTGCCTCATTACTGAGGCTGAATAACCTTGGTATGGTTGAGCGTCGTGATGCGGTCAAAGCCGCTGATGAAAAAGGCGATCGTGACCAACTAAAGCAATCAATCATAGACTTGCAAAATTATGTGAGCTCACACATGAACACTTCACTTGGTGACAATGGTTTCTACCTCGAGAAATCGTATGAACGTGATCGCGACAAAGCCATTGAAGCGCTCGCGAGTGAGACAAACCCAAATGCTGATGTGTATCAGGAAGCTGCTATCGAATGCCAAAGTCGATTCCAGGGTGGTGTTGAATCGTTTCGCAATGACTACGTACAATGCGTCGCCTCACAGGTCGCCGAGCTGAGCTCAGCAGAGGCTGGCGAAGAGCTAGCGCTACCCAAAGCCGACCGTTACCGAATAGACTATGTTTCACCGGCGTTATCATTTGATTTAGCTGGTCTATCGGTGTTAATCTCTATACTTTTATTCATAACCATAATCTCAAGATTACTACTGTTAGCTCTTCTTAGGTTACTACTCAGTAGACGTTTCAAGACCGTTTAAACAGTTGACAGCATTTTTCAACAGGGGTATGCTCATGAATGTAAGTCATTTAAAGGAGGAGAACAGATTATGGCAGCTTACGCTCACACCAATTCAAAAGGGGTAACTTACTACTTGCATAACAAAGACGTCGTACTTCGCGGCGGCAAAGAACAGACTATCTATTTCTTCGCAAAAGCCGAAGGTGGCAAAGGCGATCCATGTGATCTCCCTGCTGGATACGAAGTCACTGAAAACCCACGCAACGGATTCCTAACTATCCGAAAAATCCGCAAAGCGGAATAGTTGCAACCATAACCTGTTTGCGATATGCTAATAAGCAAACAAACAGGTGCCAAAAAATATTCTCCGCCTGATTGTGCCGCCCGCCAACAGGCGGATTTTATATTGTCTGAATGTAGTTGACTTTAATAAGCATTAGTGCTATAATAAAAATATATGATAGAAAACATTCCGCTTCATCCAGATGAGCTAGACGAACAATCACTTCTTGATGAAAAAGGCGAATTACTTATGGGTCAGTCTATGATGCCTGAATCGGATCAAGCATTTTACGATGGTGAAGATGAGCCAGAACTAAGTTTAGAAGAATGGCTTTCACACCAGAGAGCTAAAGCTGAGCGATTAGGAGCTTACGACGATAAATCAGCTTATCATGCTCTAGGTGGCAATACTAATTCAGCCGAATCCGAAGTGCAATTTGTAAATCGTCCAACGCATTATAGGCTTGCGGGACGTGCGCTCCACCATGCTGCCCTTTCGGTACGTATGTCACCTGTTCAGGCCTCAGCTATCTTACGTGCTGAGGATGAGGGTTATATTGATTCGCTATGATACACTTTAGATACTAATCAAGGGGGATCATGGACGAAGAACGAACAACTAAAGAGGTGCGTACTGAAGAGACTATTGGCGATAGCGCCGCAGTCGAACGTCGAACGACAACTGAAAAAACAGCAGTGCCAGGTAACGTGTTGGCACAGCGAATTGTATGGTATATTGTCGGAATAATTGTTGGACTACTCGCGTTACGTCTTGTACTTCAATTACTGGGCGCTAACGAAGGTAACGGATTTGTCGATTTCATCTATGGACTAAGTGCTGTGTTTGCCGCACCATTTTTTGGAATGTTTAGTTATGATCCAACATACGGCGCATCTTATTTTGAGATTAGCACCGTAGTTGCAATTCTCGTCTACTTACTGATTGGCTGGGCAGTAGCCAAACTGTTTACGCTCGGTAATACTCGCACTGAAGTATAACTGATACATATTTCACTAAAACGCTCCAAATAAAACTATTTGGAGCGTTTTAGACTGTGCAGATAAGCATAACATCTATATCATAGAAGGTATGGCAAGAATTCCTGACCGAGAAAGTATGAAACGTATGCGCATGCAGGCGCGCTCAACTGTACCAGTGAAACGTAAAATTAAGCAGCCACAAGATAAATTCAGACAGCTGTTTCACGATGTTCAGATACGGGCGGATGATGATAGTAAAAAATTTGTCGATGCCGTACCAATCACTGAGCAAAAATCAATCATGCGCGCTTACGAACGCGAACGGCATCAGCCTGATTTTGACCTCATGACATTTCTAGGTAAACATTTTGTATTCCCACATAGCGGAGATGACGAAGCGGTTGTTAGTGAGTCAATGAGTCATCATATCACTGAGCTATGGGGTAAGCTCAATCGCACAAGCCCTAAGACAAAAGGTTCGCTGCTAGCGCTGCCTTATCCGTATATCGTACCAGGTGGTCGGTTCAATGAATTTTTCTACTGGGATAGTTACTTTATTTCTTTAGGGCTTCACGTCGAGCACAAACGTCGTGAAGAGCTCGGTATTATTAAAAATATGACCTATCAGTTGCGGAGCCATGGCTACATACCGACGGCAAATAGAAGCTATCTCCTGACACGCTCGCAGCCACCATATTTTTCTCGTATGGCTCGGCTGGCGACGCATGATGTCGGAGCAGTCTCAAAGTACGTACCATATATGGTGTTTGAATATCGTTTCTGGGTTCGAGATCGTCGCAAGTTGTCAGCCAGTAAGACTGCAAGCAAGCGAGTGGTTCGGATGCCTGATGGAACTATCCTCAACAGGTACTATGATGAGATGGATGTGCCACGGCCTGAATCATACCCTGAGGACGTCAAGACGGCCGAAATGGCGCTTGAGCGCCGAGCAGGCCAAGTCTATCTAGATGTTCGAGCAGCCGCTGAATCAGGCTGGGACTTTAGCTCGCGCTGGTTTGGTGAGAGTAACACACTTGCTTCTATCAGGACGACTGATTTGGTGCCAATTGATCTTAATTGTTTGCTGTATGAGCTTGAAATTACGATTGCTGAAGGCTACCGCGAGTTGAAGCAGATCCCGCTAGCCAAGCGTTTCGAGCAAGCCGCTGCCCAGCGCGCCAAAACCATAAATACCTATTTATGGGATGAATCAACTGGCTATTATCATGATTATCATTTTCCGACCGGTCGTCGCTCAGGTCACCGTACTATAGCCGGTGTTTACGCGCTATCAGCTGGAGTTGCGTCAGATGAGCAAGCTGCTTCAGTAGCCAAACATATCGAGCAGGATTTCTTGAAACCTGGAGGGGTTGTAACTAGTCTTGTTCATTCGGGACAGCAGTGGGATGCTCCAAATGGTTGGGCACCGATGCAGTGGGAAACTATTATCGGGCTGCGTAAATACGGTTATGATGATTTAGCCGATATAATCAAGCAGCGGTTCATCGAATGTGCAGAACTTACCTACCGAGCACATGGCAAATTAGTCGAGAAATACAATGTGGTTAGTCCTGGCACGCAAGCCGCCGGTGGTGAATATGCCTTGCAAGACGGCTTTGGTTGGACGAATGGTGTATTGCAGGCACTGCTGCATGACCTCGATAAAAAGCTATAGTTTGCTTCCTGTAGATACTTCTGGTGGACTTGGTCGCCCAGTGCTCAAACCATCGTTTCCAGGGGCCGGT
>Ga0115567_10000963_pt1 | contig 28562 bp, 35 predicted proteins | sample COGITO_mtgs_1204_2_FD_88679 | JGI IMG/M metagenome (GOLD analysis project Ga0115567, IMG submission 88679) | Pelagic marine microbial communities from North Sea - COGITO_mtgs_120412 | ecosystem: Environmental > Aquatic > Marine > Epipelagic | place: Germany:Helgoland, sampling site Kabeltonne... | reverse complement strand
CTGGACGCTGCTATTGACAGCTTTTGACACGTTTTGACACGTGTCAAAAGCGAAAAGGGGAGATCCATGCTTTGACAGGCTCTGTCAATTTTTAATTACTAGATGATCAGAGACTTAGGAGATTATTGACACGACTTTTGACATGGCTGTCATTTTTGCCGACACCTATATAGTAATGTCACTATATATTAATAGAACGCATACGAGACATCGCCCCGCAAGGGGGCGGCTGTCTCTCCGCGTTCTGCTGTCGATGTCGTAGCTCTCTATGATTTGACTTTGAACACAAGATAATCGATCCTGCGAGGATGAATGAAACCTACGAACTAACAGCACTCCGATCTATTCGGGAGATCAGCATCGCTATCCGCGATCTAGATAATCAATCGTCCGCGACTTCTAAGCGATATAAGAAAGGGATTAAGATTCTGCAGGCAGAGATAGATGCTATCGAGGCGTCTCTCGATGACGGAGGAACTCTACCAGGCACAGAACCCTGGAACATCCAGAGCCAGCAGATAAAGCTACTTATCGCGGATCCTAGCCTGTCGAACATCGAGGAGGATAACTCGATCTGATATGAGGACAGTAAGGATAATCGAGGGGGTAGACTATCCAGGGGATAAGCCAGAGGCGTCTGCGCTTCATCACTCCCTAGCCTGCGAGATAGCCGCCAGGATACAGCAGCTCGACTCGATTATCCCTGGCGAAGGTTGTTCTCCTGCTGGGATGCGGCTGGTCCACAGACTCTCGAGCATAGCCAGGAGATCTCCCAGAGCTTATCGACTGCTGCTGGATATGCTAACATCCCAGGAGAGCTTCTCGCTTTCGTTCGACGAGCTAGCATCGAGGCATAACCACTCGAGGCAGTCATGGCTTCAGAACGCACAGGCAGACGTAGAGATCGTCTCAGAGGTCTGGGCGGAGGTCGGAGCAGTCATGTCTGAGCTGATAAAGCGCAGATCGATCGATGATTAGCCCCCGTATTCTAGGTTCTCCCATGAAAAAATCTCCTGCAAGCCGCGAGCGTTACTCAGCGTTTTTATGAGATTCTGTCTCAAAGGCTAACTGAGTAAAATGAACAAACCAATCGCAAAAACCTGGAAGCAGGTCGCAGAGGCTATCGGAGTCACTCAGCAGACGCTCTCGAAGTGGAGACGCGACTCGGATAACTGTCCGCAGACGAAGGACCTGGAAGCCTGGGAACTCTGGTCCGCAGAGCGAGCGATGTCGCAGGAGAGAGGAGCGGGAAGGATCGCGGTAGGCGGTCGAGAATATACTGCAGCAGATATCGCAGATCTAAAGGCGAAGCTTATCGCTGCGCAGGAGCGTCGGGAAAATGCGATGGCGCAGATTAGAGAACTAGAACTAGCGCAGAAGCGCGATAACTTAATCCCAGAGTCCGAGGCGACGGAGACTCTGATCAAACTCCTTACTCCATTACGACGGCTGCTCGATGCTCTTCCTCGCCAGGTCGCGTCACAGGCTAACCCTGCTAACCCTAACATCGCGGAGCTTGCCATCCGCAACGGACTTGACGATCGCGTCTTTAGTGAGATAGAAAAACTTTTCCTCGGTAGGTAGTCTAGCTATTAAGACGCTAGTCGGTTTAGTCGTGTTTACCGTTTGTCCACCTGCTGAGGATTTAATTTATAAAGATCATGTCTGGTAATTTAAAAATCAATTCGAAAGGTTTTGATCAAATGATTAGGACGCTTAAGCGCAAGACGGGAGCGAGCTTCTCGGATGTCGTAAAAGGTTCGGCTGGATCTATCCTGGAAGGAGCCGCTCGATTCACTTATAAGTCTAAGGCGGAGATCATATCCAAAGCCGTAAAAGAATCTCTCTCGACTAAATTCGTATCGTCTAGAGGAGATAAGATTCGTAAGGCTAAAGACGGATCTCTTATCTTTAAAAGGAACGGATCAGCCGCAGGACGCTGGATCCGAGTTCGAAGAGCCTACAAGCTAAACGCAGTAGGACCAAAGAATCCCGCAGGGCGTTTCCTAGGCGACGACACGCAGACCAGAATTAACAAGGCTCTCGGAGAGCTTCGTAAACTGCAGGCTAAGATAATCAAATTAAAGAAGAGCAGAATCGCCTCGTCTCAAAAGAGCTTCCTGGTAATAATGTCCAAGCTAAGGATCCCTGTTAAGAATACCAGGGGACTAGGGACAGCGATGAAATCTAAGATGACGATTAAGCATGAGGCATCCGTATCTGGAAAGCTGTTAAAAGATAAGAAGCAGTCGGTGATCGTTATTAAGAGCAGATCACAGTCCGCGCTTAACCTTAAGTCTGGAGGGATTAACGCATTCGCTCGAGCTTTTAACGGACAGACTAAAGCCTTCGCTACGGCGGCATCTAAAGATCTAGAAGGATATGTAAAAAAATTCGCGGCACGTAATGGGTTCACTGTTAAAAAATGAAATAGGAAAGCTCTTTTCTCCCAGGAGACTGCAGCCTCCCGTAGACTGGGCGTTCGATAACTGCGTTTTACGCGACAACGTCTCCGAGCTTCCAGGATCTCTTAAGGTTTTCCCTTATGCGCAGGAGCCGCTAAACGCTTTAATAGATCCGACGATCAGTAAGATAACCCTCTGCTGGGGCTCGCAGTCGAGCAAGACGACGACGATGTATGCAGGGATCGGCTACCTGCTCTCTGAGTTCCCGAAGGACACGCTCTGGATTATGCCTAGCGCAGAGAACGCTCGCAACTTTTCGAAGGGACGATGGCTACCCTTTATCGACGACTGTAAGCCGCTAAAGGATCAATGTCCTTTGAGCGCAGCTACGGGTCGAGTCGATAGCGACAAGATAACAAACATGAGGCAGGAGTTTCTGTCATGCACTCTAACCTTCGCGGGAGCAGGGTCCGAGAATAATGTAAAGTCTGCACCTGTCGCTTACCTGGTTCTGGACGAGATCGACGAGATCGATCCAGACATTCGCCTGGCTGCTCTCGAGCGGATCAAAGGACGGCGAGAATATAAGATCATCCAGACATCGACTCCGAAGGAAGAGACAGGAGGGATCTGGGAGGAGTATCTCTACGGCGACCAGCGAACTTACTTTATGCCGTGTCCTCATTGCAAAGAGTCTATCGAGTTTACCTGGAGACAGAAAGACAAGCGAGGCGACAGTCGTTACTCGATTAAGTTCGCAGAGGAGGCTAAACTAGAGGACGGGACCTACGACTACGATATGGTCGCATCGACTGCAGCTTATCTCTGTCCATGCTGCGACGGAGAGATTCTGGACGCCCATAAGCCGACGATGGTTAAGAGCGGAGAATGGCGATCGAAAAATCCGAATGCTCCCGCTAATCATAGGAGCTACCATCTTAACTCTCTCTACGCTCCTGCGATGACATTCGCTACTCTAATGATTAACTGGCTGCAGGTCAGCTCCTCGATGCACGGATTAAAGAAGTTCGTCCAGGGTAACCTGGCTGAACCCTGGAAGGACGACTGGGCGAACCAGGAGCAGGCAGACGCGAACGAACTCGAACTCGACTATCAGCGAGGAGATCTTCGCGGAGAGTATCGCGTAATGGGAGTCGATACGCAGACAGACTCTTTCTGGTATGTGGTCCGAGGATTCGATCGCGACGGGATCAGTTATCTGATCGACTGCGGACAGGTCGCCTCATTCTCCGAGCTGGATATCACTTACGATATGCACAAATGCCACGCAGCTATAATCGACTGCGCAGGCGACAGAACGTCTGAGATCTACGAGGAAGTATTTAAACGTCGATCTAAATGGTTCGGATCTCGAGGCTGGAAGAATCTCCAGGGAGATCAGCCTTATCGACTACAGATGAAAGATCCTTTCACGGGAGACACGAAAGGACGAGGAGGTCGATCGAAGATCCGCTACCTTCACGTTAATAAAAGCATCTACGAGGAGGAGCTTTCTCGACTGCGCTCGAGACAGCTCTCTGGCTTCCATACTTTCACGGAGACTCCGAAGGTATACTACGACCAGCTCTTCTCTACTTACTGGACCAGGGAGACAGACAGGAGCGGACATATCAAAGTCGTAAAGAAGCTTAAGCGCAAAAAGGGCGACCACTTATGGGACTGCGAGATCCTGGTCCGCGCTCTCTCTAAGTTTATCGGGATCGCTCGAATCGATCGAGGCAGTATGCCTACGATGCTAGACGAGCCAGCTCCGAAGAAGAAGCGAGACGCATCGACTCGAAACAGGTCTGCGACTGGTTTCTGGTAGCGAAAATAGGCTCTAAAAAAAAGTTAATAAAAAGTGAAAAAAGGTATTGACGTCCTCTATTTCGTAGTTCTTTATCTGTCATATCGGAGCGATTAACGCTTCGAATCTAACCTAAAAAAAACTACACGACATGAAAACTACTACTACAAAAAAAGCTCTTACTATAAACAATCACGGAGCAGCGACTCCAGACGCAGACGTCATCGTCTCTGAGGAGTTCTACAATAAGGTCCAACAAATGGAGGCACTCTTGAAAATGTTTGAGTCAGTTTCTCCAGCCTTATCAGCCTCCCTTCGTAAGCATTACAGAGACGGAGTTTCTGACTTCAACGTAGACGAGAGACTCGCTTTCCTTTCGACATTCAAGATCGGTCTAGTCTCCGACATCCTGGAAGGAATGTAAGACTAACTCTCTACGGGGCAGAGCATCCTACACTCTAACTTTAATCTTCAAAACTACACGACATGACTACTACAAAATCTACAATCGACAGCGACTACAAGCTCCTCACTTATTCTAACGGCGTTGAATACATCGTATATAATTCTGCCTCCTGGCTCGTCGGTGCAGACGATGAGATAGGTAACTCGCTTAAGAAAAAATACTTCCTAAAGAAAGCTACGCTCGAGCAACGCATCAAACAATGGTTCGAAAAACAGCGTTACGTCTCGACTCTAGGTCGCTCCTGCGGGAACGTAAAAAGCATAGCCGTTAAGCTCGGAGTAACTACTAACAAAATTTATTCTGTTCTGCGTAACTCAGACTGGTGCGATGTTAAGGAAAGCTACACATCTACTCGATATAACGACTGCAAAAGCTACTTCGTCTATCGCTACAACGGATAATCAATTCTCTCTACGGGGCAGAGCATCCTACACTCTAACTTTAATCTTCAAAACTACACGACATGACTACTACTACTAAAATTAAAAAGCATCGCCTCGCAGGAGGCTTCGAGCCTGCAGCCTACACTTACGTCGATCAGTTCGATCATCGCCAGAACGAAGTTATGAATCCTCAGAGCGGCAGCTACGGCGAGGCTCACGATCCTATCGACGCAGACTATAACGACGAACTCGAGGCGAACGGATACGACTGCGATCATTGCACTCATTGCGGCTCGCGTCTCTCGAGCGGATCTCTCTATCGCCACACTAGCGGCGAGCTAATCGTAATCGGTAACATCTGCGTCAATCGCCTCGCCTTCTCGACTGCGGACGAGATCCAAAAGGCTCATCGCGAGAATCGCATCCAGCAGGGACTGCTTCGCGGAATCATGAAGGCGAGCTGGAGATGGCGTATCGTCGGAGAGTTCCTGCAGCAGAACGCAGAGAAGAGCGCGATCCTGGAGGATATGCTTAACAAGCTCGCGAAATACTTTTCCCTCTCTCGTCGTCAGATCGCTTTCGCTCGGAAGCTAGTCAGCCAGGCAGACGAGAAGAAGGCTCTCGCAGCAGAGCGCGAAGCGAAGCTCGTAGACGCTCCTGGCTGGGAGGACGGTCGCTTCGAGGTCGAAGGAAAAATCCTTTCTGTAAAATGGAAAGACAACGGCTTCGGAGGATCCTACAAGATGATCGTCGAACTCGCAGACGGACGACGCTGCTGGGGATCAGTTCCGAGCAAGCTAGGCGACTCGGAGATCGGCGACGTCGTTCGCTTTAAAGCAACCTTCAGCAAGTCGAACGACGACGACAAGTTCGCATTCTTTAAGAGACCTACAGTCTCTAAGTAGTAAACGTGTTAGTGTTAGGTTAAGCCTGCTCGGAGTCGTGTCTGAGCAGGCTTTTTCGCGTCTAAAAAAAAGTGAAGAAATAGTGAAATTAGCTATTGACGCTATCAGATCTGTCGTTCTTACTCTGTTGTATCGAAGCGATTCACGCTTCGAATCTAACCTACAAAAAACTACACGACATGAAAACTACTACTACAAAATCAGAAAACTGGACTTCAGAAACAATCACTTTTAAAAGCAGCAAGACATCGATCGAGATGCTCGGCTATAAGTTCTCGATCGAGAAAGACGTAGAGGAAAGCAGCGACGAGCTAGGCTTCGAATGCTGGAACATTATCGAAAGCGGCAGCGTCGCTTTTAGCGTCTCGGCATTTGAAGACGATAAAGAATACATGGCGATCTACGGAGACATCGTAAGAGAAGCTCCTACAGTCGCAGAAGCTGCTGCGAAAATGATTACGAACATCTACTAGAAAAAAAACTCGAAGCCTCCCTGCGAAAGCAGGGAGGCTTTTTTGTGTCTGCATATTGACAGCGAGTCTCTCTTTAATGGCAGCTACTACTACTACAGCGCAGCTTATCGCGATCCGCGACAAGATGCTTATCGCTATAAATAAACTAGCGGAGGACGGAATCACATCCTACAGCATAGGAGACCAGACTTTCTCCCTGGCTGACGTAGGCAGCTTAATCGACCAGGTCGAAAAGCTCGACAGACTGATCGCGCTTAAGGACCGAACCCTGGGAGCTAGAGGACAGAACAGAATATCGATCCGTAACTTTAATGGCTAACAAAACTAAAAAACCGAGCAGAGTATCCTTCGCGATAAAGCAATTCGTCCGAGCCTTTCAAGGCTATGACGCTGTCAGTAATACTCGATACAGAGCATCCAGGGGGAATACTCCCATCCGATCTGAGGAGGTCGAGCTTAATCAATACGATCGAGATCGACTGATCTCGACCTGTCTGGAGTTCCGTAGGAATAACCCTGTGGTCGCTTCTTTATCCAGGCTGCGTAAGGCAGACATCGTAGGCAGGGGAGTAATCCCGCAGCCTGCGACTGGAGACGACGAGACAGACTCTAGCATCCTGGAAGCCTGGAGCAAGTTCGCAGAGTCCCCAGAGGCGACGGGAACTATGGATATGCGCGAGATGCAGCAGCAGATGATCGACTCGCTGCTGTTCTACGGAGACTGCGGTCTGATCGTAGGTAAGGACCAGGTTCAATTTATTGACGGCTCCAGGATCGGAAACCCTGGCGGCTCCGTTACATCTAACGAGGAGTCGAGCTTTCAGAACGGAGTAGAGATCGATAGGATCGGAAAGCCTGTCTCTTACTCTGTAGGTAATCGCGTATCTGGAACCCTAAGAGACATCCAGCTAATCCCAGCTCGAGACTTTATTCCATTCCTGCGCAGAGTCAGACCGACTCAGTATCGAGGCGTCCCAGAACTGGCTCCTGTTATTAACACTCTGCAGGACTGCGACGAATACGATCGAGTCGAAATGATGGCGGCTAAGGTAAGCGCGTCTCTAGCGGTCGCAGTAAAGCGAGAGAACTCTTACGAGTTCGAACTGCAGAATCGAATGGATGGCGGCGAGCAGGACGCTCTAGGCAATCTAGAGGAGTTCCAGCCAGGACGTTTTCACTACCTAGAACCAGGAGAGGACATTAGCGTTATCGGAGCGAACGGGCGTCCGAACGTAGACGGGATCCAATGGGTAAGCTATCTCCTGCGTAAAGTAGGAAGCGCAGTAGGAATCCCGCTCGAGTTCCTGTTAATGGAGATCGGAGGAAGCTCCTTCTCTGCGAGCCAGGGGGTCGTCCTTCAATACCAGCAGACAGTCGAGAGCTATCAGTCGGATCTGATCCGAGTGATGAGTAGGCTCTATCGTCGCTGGTTATCTCAGCAAATCGCAGCAGGTAATATAAATGTCTCGGCTGCAGCTAATCCCTTCGCGGTCCGATGGCAGCGTCCAGCCTTTCGCTGGATCAATAAGTCTGCGCAAGTTAAAGCGGACATGGAATACTTCAGAGCGGGAGCCATGTCTCTCGATGACATCACTGCTCCCTTCGGATATACTGCGGAGGAGGTAATGACTCGGAAGGCACAGAACATCGTCCAGGCTAAGAAGATCGCTAAGGAGAATAACCTGGGATCCTGGTATGATCTAGTAAATTTCTACAATACAAGCGCGAGCGCGAACTTCTCAGAGCTTACCACGCAGGAGCAGTTTAAGTCACAGAGAGAAGGAGCAGAGGAGAGCGAGGTCGTCGTAGAGCCTCTCATAACTAAGATCGGAGTCGGAGGAGTCCAAGCCATAGGCGATCTCCTAAAGAGCCTAGGAGAAGGACTGATCGACGTAGAGCAGGTAGTTACTATGCTTACCTCGATCTTCGGATTATCAGAAGAGCAGGCGAGAAAAATAGCCAATGGATAAGAGCTATAACGACTATCCAGAGGCAGCGTCTAATAACGCGAAGCGAGCTTTAAAATATAAGGACGAGAATCCCGATAACAAATGCGGGACTCCCGTCGGATGGGCGAGAGCTAACCAATTAGCGAAGCGCGAGAAGATCAGCCGCGATACGATCGCTCGTATGGCGTCATTTAAGCGACATCAAAAGAGCAAGGACGTTCCCTACTCGGAAGGCTGCGGCGGTCTAATGTGGGACGCCTGGGGAGGCTCTGCTGGAGTTAACTGGGCGTCCTCAAAACTCAAACAAATTGACAAGGAGCAGAACAGTATGTCGAAACAATTTGCATTCGGAGCAGCAGCTCTTAGCGAGACCCAGGTTAATAAGGAGCAAGGGACCATGTCCTCTGTCGCTCTAATCTCTATCGGTCCAGCTCTAGGACACGGGCTATATATTGACAGTAAATCTCTCGAGATGATCGAGGACGAACTAGACGGAGTTCGCTTGCCTGCTTACATTACGCACCAGGGAGCGATCTTCGAGGATCGACTCACTCGCGAGATCGGTCTATTCGATAACTTTCGCATCGAAGGAGATCGCCTCCTAGGAGACTTCCAGGCTTTCGAATCCTTCATGGAGGACGAGTCTAAAAAATACAATCGTCTATTCGAACTCGCGGAGAAGATGCCAGAGAGATTCGGTCTCTCGATCGTGTTCTCCGCTAACGCAGCCTGGGCGACCGAGAGCGGAGACGTAGAAACAGCAGAGAAACCAGACGACGCTCTATTCGATTATCCATCTATTCGCGTAGAGGAGGTCTCGAGCGCAGACTTTGTAGATACTCCAGCCGCAAATGATCGCGGTCTATTTTCTAAAATTGACACTAAACCCACTAATAAGATGACTAAAGCAGAACTCATAGAACTAAACAAAGACCTAGAGGAGAAGAATAAATCTCTCGCTCTAAGCGTAACTGAAGCCGAAGCTCTAGTAGAAGAGTTGCAAATCAGCTTTGAAGATAAAGCCTCTCTCGTAGAAGAAGAGATCGAAGACGCAGAGGAATCTGTAGAAGATGCAGAAGAATCTGTAGAAGATGCAGAAGAATCTGTAGAAGATGCAGAAGGTGCAGAAGATGTAGTCGCAGAAGAATCCGAAGAGGAAGAGATGCGCGAAAGCAAAACTCTTCCAGATGTTCGTCCCATGGAGGAGCAGATCGAAGAACTCGAAAAAGACATCGCCTCTAAGCTCGAAGAGATCGAGGAATTAAAGTCGAAGCTCGAAGAGAAAGACGAAGATCTATCCGAGAAAGGCGAAGAGCTAGAAACAAAAGAGGAGGAGATGCAGACTAAACTTTCTGAGATGTCCTCTGAAATCGCAACACTTAAGAAACTTATCGAAGGATCTGATCTGATCGACGCTCCTGCGGGAGACGAAGTCTACGAGCCTGGCAAATCTAGCCGAGCTAAAGTTATCTCCGAGTTCGCAAAAGAAAACAATATCTCAGAGTTCGCAGCGACCCTTCGCCTCGGCAAAGATCGTCCAGAAATCTTCAAGCTCTAATCACTAAATTATAATTATCATGTCAGTAACAACTGTAAAAAACAATACCCGCACTTTCGTAGCAGGCGAGGCACTAGATGCCTATATGCTTGTCGATATTGAGTCTGACGGCTCAGTAACTAAAGCTTCGGAAACTAGCGTCGCCACTCAAATCGGCTACACTATCGCTCCTGTCGCTTCTGGCGAAGCAGCTACAATCTCTCTCGTCGTTGGTGGTGGCACTAGCTACGCAATCGCAGACGGCGCAGTCGCTATCGGACAAGTCATTTACTCTGCGGCTGGAGGTAAAGTCTCCGCTACTGGAGTCGGTGCGCAACGAATCGGACTCGCTGTTTCTGCAGCAACTGCAGATGGCGACGTTATCGAAGTTATCGCATACCCTAACTAATCTAAACTAAAATCATTATGTCAGCAACTACTGTTCAAAATAACTCCCGCACTTTCGTAGCAGGTGAAGCACTCGCTGCCTATCTGCTCGTAAAAGTCGAATCAGACGGAACCGTCATAAAAGCTACTGCTGCAGCAGCAGAGCCTAAAGTCGGATTCACCATCGCTCCAGTCGCTTCTGGCGAGGCAGCTACTATCTCTCTAACGCATGGCGGCGGCACAAGCTACGGCACAGCAGCAGAAGCTCTATCTATCGGTGACATCGTCTACGGCGATGCTGCTGGCAAGTTGAGCGCATCTGGCTCTAGCGGTGATAAGATCGGCATTACTCTAACAGCAGCGACTGCGGACGGCGACGTCATCGAAGTCACTCCAATCCATTCCTAATCAATCATAATCAATTAGAATTAAATAATCATGAGCTTATATACTTCAGCTACATTTAATCCAGTCCTCTCAGAGGCACTTAACAAGATCGGCGAGAACAAATTCGTCGGAACTCAGATCCTTCCTGTTCGCGATGTCGCGACTAAGACAGGTCAGTATCCTGTATTCGGCGACGACCAGTTCGATCTTAACGCATCGGTAGCTCGCGCTGCTGGTTCTGCATTCGCTCGTCGCGACTTCGCTTACGGGCAGCAAGACTACTCCTGCCAGCAATACGCTCTCGAGGGTCTGCTTCCAGACGAAGATCTTACTAAAGCAAGCGACGACGGCGTATCCGATTCGGCAGCAGCTATCGCTCAGAAGCTTCAGCGCGATATCATGGTAGGTCATGAGCTTCGCGTCGCAGCAGCTATCAATGGCGCAGCGTTTAACGCGACTGCTCAAACAGGCGGCGCGATGTCTGACTCGTTAGTAGCAAAGCCAATTAGCTCGATCCAGAACGCAGTAGAGCGTCTCAACGGAAACGGCTTCTATGATAGCCTCGCTCTTATTATCGAGACTTCTCTCTTTAACGAGATGATTAACACTCTCGACGTTCGCGAGATCTTTAACGGAAACGGTCAATACACTAATCGCCAGGTCATCCTCGACGCTCTCGGTGTTAATCAAATCATCCTCTGCCCAACTCGCTACAACAGCGCAGCAAAGGGTAAGGCAGCAGCTCGCACTAAGATCTGGTCCGACTCGACTTACTTCGTAGGTCAAGTAGGCGGCGGCGACTTCGCTAACGGCGGCTTCGGTCGGACTCTCGCTTACACTCCAGACGGAGGCGTATTCAGCGCAGAGTCTTATCGCGACGAGCCTATTAAGAGCGATGTCCTGCGCGTCTTCAATAGCGTAGACGAGGCGATCATTAACACCAACGCCTGCGAAAAGATTACAGCAGCGTAGTTTTTCTCCTACCTCTAAACTTCGAAGCCTCTCCCTTAACCAGGAGAGGCTTTTTCGTGTTTAAAAAAAAGTGATAAAATAGTGAAAATAACTATTGACGTCCTATATTTCGTAGTTCTTTATCTGTCATATCGGAGCGATTCACGCCTCGAACTTAACACGACAAAAAAAACACGACATGATAAACACATATATAGATTCTTATAAAGACGGTCAGCACTTCGTAGCGGCTTATTTTAACGAAGGTCATTTTACTACTACAGTAGCGAATCATCAAACATTCGACTCTTACGATGCAGCAGAATCTTTCGAGGCGAAAGTTCGTCGATTCGATCCTACATTAGATCAGTTAGCAGGCAGCGATCTTTGGACAGTTACTTCGGTAGCAGAATCTTACGAGCTACAGTGTGATCGCCATGCAGTAGGATCTCTCGATATGGATCGCGAATTTTAATCAGTAGTTAAGCGATGCTGGGGAGCATCACAAAAAGTTAAAAGCCTCCCGCGAAAGCAGGAGGCTTTTTCGTGTTTACATGGAGGCTATTAGTAAATGAGCCTAACAGATTTGATATCAGATAATCTAAAGTTCGCGATTGCGCAGATAAACGTCTCGCTAACTTCTCTCCCTGGTAACGGAGAAACTTACTCTGCGAACAAGCAGGACGCAGAGTCGAGCTTCGACATCTACGAGGACGGACGCGAGGAGATGATCGACACTAAGTTCTACCTGGCTCGAGCAGATTACTCTATCCTCCCGTCAAAGGGAATGATCTTAACGGACGGGACTACTAACTACAAAGTAGTATCGGTCCACGACGACTGCGTCGGAGTCACTAGACGACTCGACTGCGCGTCTCAATTCCAGAGATAACCCATGAACGCTTTCGACTTCGAAACTAACATCGAGGAGACCTCGATAGACTTCCTCTCCCAGGCGACGGGTCTCTCTGTAAATTCTTTCTATGCTTCCCTGGGGCAGGATTCGTTTGTGTCTCCTCGGATCTCGGTCCGTTGCGACGTCCAGGGATCCCAGGATCCTCCTACTAAAATCGATAACGGCGACATAGAGTATACTCAATACAGCGCGAACTTTACTATAGCGATCGTATCAGACGCGAGCATCGACGCTACACAGGTAGACCACAGAGCCTACAGGATAGCAGCCCGAAAGGCTATGCTGCTCGGCTCGGCTAACTGGAGCGGAGCGGACATCTCAGCTAATGGAGCTGGAACCTCTGCAGTAAATGCAGGTTTTTACGTAACAGGCGTCCTTAACGGTAAGGACGAATATAGAAGCGTTAATGGAGTCGGCAGTAAGAAGGTCCAGATCCGATGGTCTGGGACGGAATGGAATATAATCCTAGAGGATAACGGATCCTCTAAGTCTTTCTACAGCTCCACAGAGGACACTCTAACTCCAGATCTAGTCACGACCTGGACGATCGACGAGGACGGAGCCTCTCCCGCTCCTGCGTTTACTACAGGCTGGGACGCTCTACCCTACTACCAGGTAAAATACATGAAGCCGTCTGGGACGGACTTCGAGGTAGACGGAGACCTGGCAGTATCGACTCTGACTTACGAGATCCAGTTTACGATTAATCCAGACCAGTTCTAAAATTGACAGTCTATGCTTTTTTGAACCTCAACTTTAAAATTAACTACATATCATTATGGCAATCACACAAGACGGATCCGAACTCTTCGGAATAAATACAGCACAATTTAGCAGCATGATCGTCGAGAGTTTTACTCTCACGACTCCAGCAAATCGAGTCGATCTCGATAACGGAGACGGCGAACCTCTCGGCTCGACTATCGTTCCTCAGCGACAGGAGGCATCTCTTACGGTTCAAATGGGAGACGCAGATTCTCCTCCTGCAATCGGAGATACCGTAACTTATGGAGCCTTCTCGATCAACGTAACAGGCGTAGATCTTAACGAGACACAAGCAGACTACCGTCGCTACTCTATTAGCGGATACGTAAAAATCAACTAATTAGAGAATGCAATTAAAGGCGGTCAGTTTTGACGATGCCGCCAGGGATCGCATCGCAGACGCCGCAGCCTTTGAAAAGAGGCTGCGGCTCGAAGCTGTTATCGGAGTAGACCAGGAGGTCGCCTGCTTTAAGTTAAGGCAGATAACCGTAAGGGATCTGATCAATCTAGAGTTCTCAGAGAACAGGCTAGTCTCTGGAGAGATGCCAGGTCTAGACGATCTCCTGGCGTTCGTCTTCATGCTGTCCAGCGATCGATATTTCTTTAAGAAGAGATACGCCAGGAAGATAGGTAAGATCCTAAAGGATCATGAAACGGTAAGAGAGGAAATCATCTGCTACTTCCATGCAGCCTTTAATGATACGCCGTCATTCGGATCGTCGAACGCAGTAGAAAATGAGTTCGACAGCTCGGTATCTACCATGTCGCTCGTAGATAGCCTAGCATCTAATTATAGCTGGAGCCTGGACTCGGTATTAGATCTACCTCTATCGACGGCTCTACAGCTATTACAGCGCATTACACAGCGCAATCTAGGCGAGAAGTATTCTCTCCGCAATGGCATAACCCAGAAGGCGAAAGCCGCCGAACTGAAAAGACTAAACGAAGATGGCTAATTTCTCACTACTCGCTAAAATAGGAATCGACTCGAAAGCTCTACAGACTGGTCTCGCGAAGGCAGAAGGTAGGGTAGGAAAGTTTAAGGCTGCTGTCGCAGCGATCGGACCAGCTATCGCAGCGATCGGCTTTACTGCGATGGCTAGAAAAGCGATCGACCTGGGATCTAAAATTAGCGATCTCAGCGAGCAGCTACGAATAAATGCAGAGTCGCTCCAGGTTCTTATGGCGGTCGCTGCTAAGGCAGGCGTCGCACAGGGAACTCTAGAGAAAGCGTTAATGGCTATAACCATTCGGACGCAGGAGGCGATGGATGGTAACAAGCTATACGCTGATTCATTCGATCGCCTGGGGATAAATCTAGCAGAGTTCGCACAGCTCCCTACAGAGAAGAAACTAGAAGCGATAGCTAAAGCCTATAATGCTGCAGGGAAATCCCAGGAGGCGTTCGCTGACATCGCAGCAATTCTAGGAACTAGAGCTGGTCCTAAGATGCTCGAGGTCTTACGACGCATGAACGACGAGGGACTGCCTAGCTTGACGGAACAGATGAAAAAGGCTGGGCAGGTAATGGATAACGACGTCATAAAGAAGATGGATGAAGCCGCAGACACGATCGGAATCTTCACGAATGGAATGACAGTAGCGACGGCTTATGTCCTTAGCTATGTTATTCCAGCATTCGTTATCTTTAGAGAAACCTTCGGACATTTAGGAGACGCTATGGTCAGCCTATCTATAAAGCTAAGTTCGTTCCTTACATTCTTAGGATCGGGGTTAATGTCTACATTAGATCCTGCGATAAAGGCATTCGAGGCGTTCGGACTTTCTATAAAAGCAGCAGGACAAGCGGCTAGCGGAGACTTCTCTGGAGCTAAAAAATCTATCGAAGAAGCTAAGGAAGCAGCAAGTTCTGCAGGTAAAGAACTGCTGAATATACCAAAGGAAATCTCTGCGGCTTATAGCAAAGCAGACGCAGAGATGAAGTCGGTTAATCAGTTAATGGAGATAGACTCGAAGGAACGTAATAAGAAAATTAAGGACGGCTTCGCAGATCTATTCGGATATGCAGTAGACGAGAGTAAGAAGGCAGGAGAAGATATAGATGAAAACCTGGCGGGAGGAGACGGCGGCGATGATCCATCTGTATCTGGAAAGATTCTAAAAATGGAGGAAAAGATAAAAGCTCTAAAGCTAGAATCTATTCGCGCACAGGCAAGCGGAGACAAGGCAGCGCAGGAATCATTAGATCATAGAATTAAGATATCCGAGAAAGCGGTAAAATTAATGAAGGACTATAATCTTTCCCAGGAAGAAGCTATCGCTCTAGCGGAGAGACTAGCGGACGAGTCGGATCCAGACGAAGGAAAGGAAAAGAAGTTCGAGGAACTCGAGAAGAAGATTAACGAGATGAAGCTTAAAGCGATCCGCGCACAGGCGAACGGAGAAAAGGAAGCGCAGAAAGCGATGGAGCGTCGAGCTGAATTAGCCCAGAAGATCCTGGACCTAATGAAGCAGTATAACATCTCCCAGGAGGAAGCGACTCTCCTAGCTAATAAGACTGCAGAGGCAGAAGATAAAGCAGAAGATAGTGAAGCTAAGAGTTCTCTAACTGGAAAAGACCTAAAGAAGGCATCTAACATAGCAGGAAAAGGTAAAGGAGAAAACGGAGAAGACATACGATTCGATCGTCTAGCTGGAGGCGGCTTCCAGCAGTTCGTCGGAGGGAAGAAGGGACGCAAGTTCACAGAGGCAGAGATGCAAGCAGGTTTACAAAAGCAGATTGATAAGGATCCCTCCGAAGCTTTACTCGAAAAAATCAATCAAACCTTAGAGGGCAAATTTGTTTCTCAATAAGCTATGGCATTTGAACTTATAGACGATCTCCCTAACAGTAGAGAGCAGAGAATATCATTAGATGAGAATGCTAAATTCTTTTTTAAAGATCCGAACATTCCAGAGTCATACGTAATAGTAGAGACGTCTGCACAATCTAAAGAGTCCTACGAGCCTACTAAAATAGGAGTCCCACATCCTAAGAAAAGCGACTATTTTTTGTATGAGGAATCTACATCTGACATCGGCGGGGGACTATTTAATATCGAGTCTAAATATGCGGTCGTCCCTTCGACGTGGTATTCGTTTGAAGCGCAGAATGTTCCTTTTACTAAGTTCGTCGGAGTAACTGTTACTGGCTCTGGACCTATAATAATTACTACTTCTGAGGTATTCGCTTGGCTCAATCTACAAGGGATAGAAGACGTCAGGAATTTCGACGAGAATGTATTCGCATCGACAGAGCAGAAGTCTGGATCTATAAACTGCGTAGTCAGAGTAAAGCATGAATATGCGTCTGCCTCTATTGATCAAATCCAAAGCGGGACGCTCGCGCCGTTTACGATTGCGACTGCAGACTATGAGCCGAATGATCAGAACGGGACAGAGGGAAATATCGATACAGATATGACTTTCGACTTTTCTGTCGGAACTCCGAGCAAACCTATAAAATACGAGGCTGGTAAATATGCTGGGAATATTTACTACAATAAAACTTTTGAGATCGTAAGTTCGTTTATCGTATGATTGAGAGACTCACTAGAAACGAAGCTCCTTCTCTTCTCGATACAGATAAAGCGAATGAGATTATCGACACGATTAACGGACTCCTAAACTCTACAGGAGCGGGAGGCATATCCGTAAAGCAAAACCAAGACGGATCGCTGCTGATTGCTCCAGGCAAGGACGGGCAGCCCTATATCAGATATCGTCCGTTCGAAGTTATCTCTGTAAGCGAATCAGCGATAGTAATTAACCCAGGTCTAGTTAATGGCTTAATCCCTTCGAATTTAGAGGTCGAAGGATCGTCGGGGACTAACTATCTCTGCCTCGAGATCGCAGGAGACTCGGACGGCGTAACGTCCGTAGATCTAGTCCTAGAGAATAGTCCTCCCGACGGAATCGAGTTCGTAGAGAACGGAGTAAATACTACTTTTAAATATCCGATAGCGATCGTAGGAGAGACCAGTCTAATTAGTCAGCTCGTAGATCATAACTTATTCTTCTCGATCCATGTCGCTTTCGAGCAGCCAAAGGAATCTGTAGCGATAGGAGAATATCCGAACGACATTTATTATACTTGGAAGCAGACTGCAGGATAAAAAGACGCTATGGCTTTTACGCACTATACTCCTACAGCGCAGAGGAACTACGGCGTCGCTTACAGCTATACTACTGGCATCCCAACTACGAGCAGAGTCTTTAGTCAAGAAAGCGTTAACACGATATCACAAGGGGCTCTTGGCGATACTACTGAAAGCATCACTCTTGATCGTATCCAAGTTAGTTCCTATGACACAAATGGATGGTATGATAGTGGTTATTTTTCAAAAAGCACAAATGCTACAAATGCTGACAACGGAATAGAATACTCTTTTACAATAAATAATACTGCGACTAGGGATGAGTTAACTTATGCGTTTTATCTTTCGACTTATGAGACTCAAGCACAAGAAGGAGAGGACTATTCTAGCGCAGGATTCAATGCATCAGACGGCGATGCGGCTAATGGGCGAACTTACGGCGCGACTTTTAGTTCGGTTCAAAGCGCAACTACTAAATTTAACTCGACTGAACTCGTTTCGACGACTGATTTCGAAGCTTCTTTTACTTCTTCGCGAAGCTACACAATTCAGACGGGGACTTTGCCAGATACAGGCGTGTCTGTCGTCAGCAACTTCGGAAGTAGCACTAGCTATTCCTACTTGGAATACGGAGAAACATATTTAATGGGAACAGATGGAGTGATTACGGAAAAAACTTCTATATCTTCTAGCTCTGGATCTACTACAGTTGCAAACACAGGAACACCTATTCCTCCGCAATCGGATCAGGAGGAAGATGAAGGAGAAAACACGATACAAGGAGTTTACCCTACACATCTAATCGCAACAGCTCTATCTACATCTACATTTAACGCAGGATATCCTTCTACAGTTACCACATCTAAAAGCATTAGCTACTCTTCTTCTTCCTCTAATTTAATAGAGACAGAAAGCAGCTCCTACTCCGTTAAAACTACGACGAGGGACTTCTCTAACTCTAACTATACATTCGTCCGAAGTATTGAAGAATATTCAACCGAGGAAGAGCAACTAACAGAAAAAGTAGGGAGGTTTTACGGATTGTCTACGATACACGGGGGAGGAGCTTTTATCTCTGGAGGAGATACGCTCGATAACGGAGTTATAACGGGGGCGACGTTCGGATCTACTTTCTCAGATCCATCCGTATCGCAACATACAGACTTTAACACTTATGAGGTGGAACTTTACCAAGGAAATTTTAATACAGCGAATCTCGATCTATGGAAGGCTTCCTATTTTTCGGAAGATGAAGTAGATACGATAATTTCTGCTTCGTCTGAATTAAGTATTATATCGACTACGTCTATCGAACTAACGGAGACTGTAGATTTCGGTCGCCTTACAAGTTCGGCTAAAGTTTTTACAGATATAACCGAAAGTGATTACTACAGTGAAGAGGGAGTCTCTTCGGGATATAGTTATTACGAAACGACAAGCGCTTATCCTAACTCGATAGCTACTGTTTTCTCTGGATATACTACCACAACATTTCAAAGATCTACTAGATACTCAGCAATAGATGGAACATCTATTTTCAATTGGATCTCAAGTATATTTACAAGCGATACATATAACACTATTGTCCCAATAGGAAACCAGAATCCAGATCTATCGACACGCTTAACTATAAAGGAAACAAACGGGACAATTCAAAATAGAGCCTATACCGACAAGAACCAAGGCTTTAGTATTAATTATCATAGTGAAAAATTAATAACCTACGACAAGGGTCGGCAGGGAGGAGTTCAGTATGAAAAGTCGAGCGACGTATCGGGAGCAGTTCGTAGCACTAGATCAATGACGATAGCAGACGAAGTAATTACTTCGACTACTTATACTACTCCTGCTGCTACGATGAACATAACAGGGAACACAGCAGAGTCTAATAGCTACACTTACAGCGCAGGACTAGCTCTAGGATTAGAGCTAAAACTTAATAGATATCTAACATATTTCCCGCATGAGAGATACGGCGACATCGTAAGCTCGATCGACTCGATGCAGTATAGCTACAGCGACGAAGGAATCGGATCGTCTATAATTCGATTCTCATCGACTGGTATATATTCGACCACCAAAACTGGGACAGCAGGATCTAGTCTAAACACTCAGTCTTTTTCCTCGGAGCTTTTCGGAATAGTTAAACCTGGATTAGGAGCAGTATACGAGGAAGGACAGAGGACAGTTCTAAAAGTTTCTGACAACACTCCTTTTTTTGGATATTTGAATCCGACAATAATTCTAGGAGGTCAAAAGTTTACGGATGAAACTGGTATTTTTGAATACCGAGCAGTCGCACCTCCTTACTCTTTTTATGCTTTCGGCTCTACTGACTCTTCTCTTATTACGCAGAATACTACAGATGTAACTTCAGTAGAACATCCAGAAAGAAGCATATCTCTGCCAGCGAATAGCGTAATATTTAATCCGAGAAGCACTTACTTATACGTAGGGGAAGGTCAAAAAACCTACGACAGGAATCAGATTCGAGATTTCTACTACTATTATTCCAGCAGCTATTACTACGGTCCGTATCCTTATTACTAGCGCAGATTTGACAGAAGCGAACATCCTATCTTTATTTTCTCCCATGAAGATCGCCACTGTCATAGTCGCTACAAAGTCCTATCTCGATCCGCTCGAAGTCTGCCTGCGCAGAACTAGGACGGCTATCGATAACGAGATCTCAGAGTTCGAGCATAGGCTGATCGTTGTAACGGATAAGTCTAGTAAGAGTCTAGTCGATAAAATGGCTGCAGACTTCGAGGATCGCGAGATTATCGCGATCGAGATGGAGGAGAGCGGAGAACACTATAAGAAGGATAGACAGATACTTATCGCTTCTCTTCAGTCTACAGGATTCGACGCTGCTCGTCGCTGGGGCTGCGACTTTCTCTGGAGCGTCGAAGCGGATGTCCTCGTTCCTCATAACGCTCTATCTGTCTCTCTAGATATGCTACGCTTCGACAGAGGCTACTACGATGTCGCTTTCGTCACTTACCCTTCGCAGGGAGGAGGAAGCTTTCTAGGCGGCTACGGAAGCTATCGTCATCCGATCGCGGAGGACTATCTACCAGAGGAGAGGACTCTTCCTAGTAAGCTAAAGCTACTACTAGATCGATGCGAGGATAGGTTAAACGATAAGGATATCGAGCGAGAGTCTATCGAGAAGGAGCAGAAGAGGATGGGAAGGATCCTCGAGTTAATTAAGAAGTGTCCTCCTAGCGGCAACGTCTTCGAGCTTAACGCTAAGAAATGGCGGCGTCGAGGCTGGCTCGATAATAGTCACGTCGGAACGGGGAGAGGAGCCGTTATCGAGACGGACTGGACTGGTCTCGGCTGCACTCTAATGAGCAAGACAGCAGCGAATCTAGCGCACTTCGACGGATACGACGGAGGAGGAACGCAAGATCTATATCTTAACTGGCATAAGTGGCATCCAGAAGGACTCCGCTTCTGTTGTATTACGCATACAGTCTGCGATCACGTAGTAAGAGACGACAAGGCAGAAGGAGGACTCACTACTCTAAAGAGTTACCACGAACCAGAGGGAGAGACTAAAGGGCATCTGCGCTATCGCAGGGTTCCATTCCATAAATTTATATGAAAAGAATACTAATAACAGGCAGCGCAGGCTTCGTCGGATCTCATACGGCTAAATGGATCCTGGAGAATACAGAATGGGAAGTCGTCGGACTCGACTCCTTTAGACACATGGGAGACGCAGAGCGGATCTCTGCGGATCCTCGATACTCGATGATCTGTCACGATCTAAACGCTCCTATCTCGAAGCGAACTGCGACTCGTATCGGAGACATCGACTACATTATTAACTGCGCGTCTATCTCTCACGTAGACACATCGATCGAGGATCCCGTCCATGTCTGGGAATCGAATACCAGGCTAATCGGGAACATCCTACAGTATGCTCGCGAGCTTCCTGGTCTAGATAAGTTTATTCACTGCTCTACGGATGAAGTTTTCGGCTCCGCATACGGCGACCATTGTCATCACGAATGGGACGTTATCGCTCCTTCTAATCCCTACGCAGCATCGAAGGCAGCGCAGGACGCTCTCTGCTTCGCTTACTGGAGAACCTACGGAACGCCGATCGCCATAACGCACTGTATGAATATGATCGGAACGATGCAGGACGCAGAGAAGTATCTTCCTAAGATCGTCTCCAGGGTCCATAAGGGGGAGACAGTTACTGTCCACGGTCAGCCAGATAAAGTAGGATCGAGGATGTATATCGACTGTAGGAATCTAGCGGACGCCTGGCTCTTCATGCTCCAGGAGATCGACTTCGCGACCTACGGGGAAGAAGATCGCATGACTAAATTTAACATCGCAGGAATCGAAGAGATAACGAACCTGGAACTAGCGCAGAGGATAGCAGATCGAATGGGGGAGGAGCTTAGATACGAGTTCGTAGACTTCCACAAGACGAGAGCAGGACACGATCTACGCTATGCTCTAGATAGCAGCAAGATCTACGCTGCAGGATGGAAGCCTCCTATCGACCTCGATCAGACCTTCGACCAGGTTATCGAACACGTCCGAAAGCATGAAGCCTGGCAGGAGTAACTTGACAATAGAGTTATTTTAAATGGGACAAAATCTATTCATAAACTTCGACTCTGAAACGCTGACTAATTCGCGCTGCAGAGCAGCCGATGACTTACGCAGTAAGAAGTTCTCTCCGTTCGTCGCTGGAGATAGTCTAGTCTTCGACCTGTTTCTAACAGGCACAGAAGGGCTACTTAACATCCAGGACTATCCAGTAGTCCGAATGGGAGTAGGGGACTTAAACGCTCGTCCAGAATCTGGGACATACGAGGTTGGAGGTTTTTCTTTAGATTATAACCATAGCGCAGCAGAGCTAGAAGCGACTATCGAATCCGCGACTGGCAATGGTTGCACAGTCGTAGAGCTTGCTCCGTTTGTTTTCAAAGTATCATTCGACGCAGTAGGAGCGCAGACAGTTCCAGCGATCGACTCGTCCGACCTTACTCCTCGTAGCACAGTAGACAGACAGACTCTACAATTAGGAGACGCTACGACTAAGGAGATCTGGCTATGGCGTCTATACGCTAATCCTGTCGCGTTTACAGACGCATTCACAAACATCGCGGGCGACGGAGTTCGAGGAACTATTCCTCTATCGACAGCAGGAATCTATGATCTACTCGGAGACGCTACATCTGTTAAAACATTCTTTGAGATCGAGCTGACGGATTCTCTCGGAGATATTATCACAGTCCTACAGACTCGAATCGATTTGACTGGTGAAGTTATCGGCGAAGGATTCGCAGGATATATCCCTGCTCCTACTCCCTTGTCTGGAGACATACAGGCTTTTCTAGCTTCCGCAGACTACGCAGCAGCTAGGAATAATCTCTTAGATACTGACTCAGTAATTTGGTGCAACGATGGCGACAACATCCAGGATAAGTATGACGAAGCGGCAGCATTAACTCCCAACGGAAATCCCTTGTCCGCGACAAATCTTGCATCACTTATTGTAACGAGCGGGACTTATGGGAACATTTATACTCCATCCGATTTATTTGTAAATATCATCGGAATAGGAACTGTTACAGTGGGGAGCCTTTCACTTGATGGAGCGAGTGCTTTAAATTATGCAACTATCGATAACCTTACGATTACATCAGGCTACGAGGATGCTGGAAACTACGGAGTTATAAAAAATATAATTTGCGGGAATTTAAGTAGTTTCGTTGAAAATTTTGGATTGATTCAAAATGTAAAATGCAGCAGTAACTTTTACATGGAAACAAATAGCGGAATAATCGATGGATGCGACGGAGGCACTAATTCTAGATCATTTGGCGGTGATCTTGGATCAATTAATAACGGCACAATTAAAAACTGCACAGCAGCAGGAAATGGGTCTTTCGGGCAACAAGGTGCAGACGGAGTGACTGAAAATTGCACTGCTGGTCTTTATGCCTTCGCTAGTAATTCAAACAAAATTGTATGGGGTGCGACTAGCGGCGTTTATGGGACATATAAAAATTGCACTGCTGGTGATCAATCCTTTTTCGCTAGAAATACTGATCAAAATGTGACGCGAGATATGAACGCAACTTACATTGGTTGTAAAGCTGGGGACAAATCATTTGGCTTTTTAAATTCTAGTTTAAGTTCAACTAGTTTTAAAGGAAAAGCCATCAATTGTGAAGCAGGTATTCAATCATTTGTGGCTGCATTAAATGGGACAGGGACAATTGAAGCTGGTGCAATAATTGAAAACTGCACTGCTGGAGATAACAGCTTTGGTAAATTAAATTCCTCAAATGACGGTGCTATTTTAAGATGCAGAGCTGGACAATTTTCGTTTGCCAATTCTGGAACTGGAGTGGTTCGACTTTGCTTAGATGAAAATTTCAATGAGGTGAACATAGGATAATATGGAAAACAAAATCTTACATCTAAAAGACTCAGTCTGGATGCTATCGCAGCCAAGTCCAATGCCTCAAGAGCTAAAGGATTTGATACACGATGAGAATGCTGACGAGCAGGAAAAGCTCACGGCAATTACTGCTTGGAGAGCTAGTCAATATTCTACACCAGACGCAGCAGACGCAGAAGCGGCACAAGCAATTTACGACGAAAAGAAAATGGAGGGTAACAACCTTATTTCCGCAACAGTCTTTCTTCCTAGTGGCAATGGCATTATCAATTGTCGCCAGCCAGAAACACTTGAACACTGCCAGATCCGCTTTTAAATGAAGCGCGGGAATAACTACATCATCTTCGGAGATAAGCAGATCGCTATGATCGGTAAAAGCGGATCGTCCGCTATCGCTAAGGCTATCTACATCGACGGCAGAGACGATGTCTCGGAGGTAATGCTTCTCTCTAATGCTCCAGGCTTCCAGAATCGAGTTCCGCAGACGCAGGAAGCTAACTGTCCGATCATACCCGTAAGAGATCCAGTCGAGCGATTTAGATCTGCCTGCGCACAGGAGGATAGAACAGCAGCGCAGGAGATCAGTAGGATAGAGAGGAATCGTTATAGCTTTCATACTAAACCCACGAGCGCATACCTAGTCGAAGGAGCTACTCTATATAAGTTCCCAGAGCATATTAAAGAGATAGCGAGAGATCTAGGTCTCGATGAGATCGCTAGAGTAAACGACTCTAATAGTAACAACAGCCCGAAGCCTATCTTAACAGACGATGAGATAAAGAGAGTCGAGGAACTTTACGCAGACGATATAAGTCTATATAACTCTATAGAAAACGCAGGACAGATTTACTGCTAGAACTTACCATGAACGAGCAACTTATCGAACACTTTAAAATCTGGGGGACTCTAGGAGTCGCTCAGATGACAGCATCCATCTCTAGCGCGAATGATCTAGCAAGCATCTTCGCTCTTCTCTGCGGGGGATTAGCATCTCTCGCGATCGCATGGTGGCACATATTTAAAAAATAAATTATGACTCCAGAACTACTAGCAATGCTCGGAGGCGGCGTAAGCGGCTTCGTAATGAAGATGATAGCAGCGCAGGCAGATAGCCAGGCTCGACTATTCGAGCGCATGATCGCCAGGCAGACTGTAGCGGATGATTCTGCGGACCGAGCAGCAGCTCGAGGCGGGATTTATATGCGTCGCTTTATTACTGCTGCAGTTATATTCGCTATCGTCCTCGCTCCGTTCGTGTTCGCTTTTACGGATATCGGAGTCAGCGTCCAGAGAGAGACTCATGGAGTCTTCGGATTCTTTAAGGCTGTAAAATGGGACACGATCCAAGGGTTCGTCATCTTGCCAGAAATTCGCCAGACGGCTCTAGCGATCGTCGGCTTTTACTTCGGATCCTCGCAGGTCAAATAGGAGGAGAGAGAGCTAAAGATCGGCTGCTCTAAACGTCGATCGAAACAGTAAAAAAAATATGACTCCTTCGCAACAGCTCGCCGTAGACGTATATCTAGAAGCAGGATCTTATCGCAAGGCTGCTAAAATCTTAGGACAGAACGAATCGACTGTCCGCAATAAGATAAAGCGGCTAGAGAAACTAGGGAAGGTTCCCTGGGGATCTCCTGCTCCTAGTCCGAATCATTTAGCAGTAAAGAGTTCGACCGTCCAGTATAACGGAAAAGGCGAGGTTATCCAGGAATGGCGGCGGCAGTTTCCGACTCTCGAGCTAATGCAGGACGTCGTAGACGGACTCTGCGAGCAGGTGAAGGGTAAGGGGAAGGTCTCGAAGTTTAAAGCCGCTAAGAACACAGGAGAGGACATTCTCTACGAGATCGATCTCTTCGATGCTCACGTAGGAATGTATGCGGACGAGACGGAGACGCTCGATAGCGACTATAACTGCGACATCGCAGCGCAGCGCATGGTCGAAGCTACAGAGGCTCTAGCTAGTCGAGCGAATAAGCCTGGTAAATGCGTCCTAGTCTTCGGAGGAGATATGCTGCACGTAGATAATAGGAGTAATCAGACTCCAGGGAGCGGACACGTTCTCGACGCGGACAGCCGATATCATCGGATCGTAAACTACATTATAGCAGCCTGCACTAAATGCGTCGATATAGCCGCCAGGATAGCCCCAGAGGTCGAGATCGTCGTCCTAGAGGGTAATCACTCCGCACACTCCGAGCTATGGCTAGGACAGGTCTTAAAGGCTTACTATTCTAACTGCGATAACATCGAGATCAAGACTACTCCTAATCCTCGAAAGCATATGGTGTTCGGCGACAATTTGCTATTGTGGGCGCATGGCGACAAGATCGCTGCGCATAAATGGTCGATGATAATCGCAGCAGAGTTCGCCAGGGAATGGGGACAGACAAAGTATCGCCATCTAAAATGCGGACACGTTCATCACAAAAAGACGATCGCTCCTGTCATCGTAGACGAGCAGAGCGGTCTGGTCGTCGAATACCTGGAGGCTCTATGCGCTACGGATGCCTGGCATTCTGGAGCAGGATTTGTAGGGTCCCAGAAGGGGGCGAGCGCGTTCGAGTATCACAAGACGGAAGGACTGCTAACCCGTCACTTTAAGACTGTATGAGGATCATAGCTTTAACTGGTCCGAAGCAGGTCGGGAAGTCTACGGTCGCTACAGCGATCGCAGACTCTCTAGACGTAGAATCTCATATCCTATCCTTCGCGGATCCTATGCGAGCTATGCTCCAGGCTATGGGCGTCGATCTACTAAGCCTGGTCGATCAGTCGCATAAGGAGTCTCCGATCGATGGAATCGGTAAGAGCGCGAGATATTTAATGCAGACGCTAGGGACCGAATGGGGTAGAGGTCTGATCTCTGAGGACATCTGGCTCTGGTCGATGCAGCATCGAATAGATCTATCCAGGGAGCAGGGAGCAGAAGTCGTAATCATCGACGACTGCAGATTCGATAACGAAGCCTCCTGGGTCCTAGAGAATGAAGGAGACGTTATTCTTTTAAGCAGGGACGGGATAGAGTATGGGGCAGATCTTCACTCTAGCGAGATGCCTGTAAATTTTAATTTGATATCGATGTCCCTGGACGCAGAAGACGAACATAAAGCCGCAGCCTGGATCTTAAAATATGGATCATGAGTTCGAGCATGATCTGAATATATCGAGAGCAACGGAGGAAGCTCTCGAACAGGCTAAGGCTATCCTGGGAGAGTTCTTCCCGCACTTCGCTCTGGTCGTTCAATATGACGACGGGTCCGTATTGCATGACTCAGATAATACTCTAGTCGAGAAGGCTCTCTATCTCGAAGCTCTCGAGATGATTAAGGACGAGAAAGAAGCAGAGGGCATCGACTGCGAGATCGACTGGGACGATGACGACGACGGATTATCCTGGGTCGAGGACGAAGATTAACAGACACAAAAAAGCCTCGCTCTTTCGAGCGAGGCTTCTGGTTTTTAAGCGAAGAGCTTTTTAAATTCTGCGGCTTTTATTCTCTTTCCTTCGACGTAGCAGAGAGCTGGAAACTGGTCGAAAGGTTTTCCATTAGCTGACCAGTTCTGTCTGAGCGTTTGCTTAATGCTTACGTTTTGTCCGTCCTTAACTCCTTCTACGAAGAACTCGAAATTAGCATTGCCGAAGATAACTTTCGAGCTTTCTAAAGCTCCTAGCTTCGAGTCGATCTTAGCGATAAAAGTTTCGATCACATTGGTAGCATATTTAGAGGCTCCAGATTCGATGCGTTCTACGTTTATAAGTCTACGAGCTTTAAACGAATTCGATCCGTCTTCCGACTTAGTCATCGAGTAGAGAAGATTAGCGTCGTAGTAGCAAGTCTCACGATAATCGAATCTTCCGTTATCGCCTAGAAGACGAGTAACTAGATTAGTGTAATACTCGGAGTAGTGAGCCTCTAGAGAAGGACGAAGTGTTTCGAGAGAAGAGAGGAGTTCTTTTGTGTTATTCATGTCGTGTTTTTTAGGTTAGATTCGAAGCGTTAATCGCTTCGATATGACAGATAAAGAACTACGAAATAGAGGATGTCAATACTTATTCGAGAAAAAAAAGAGAAAAAAAAGAGAGAATAACTATTGACTTGATGATTCGTCTATGCATTATCTGTTATATCGAAGCGACAAACGCGACGAATTAAACACTACAAAAAACACGATATGAAAGTAACAAAGAATACGAAACTCATAAAAAACTGGTATGGTCAATATGCCGCGATTATTGATTATAAACGCAAGGGCGTAAACTTAATTAAGGATTCCTCATGGGTAACAAAACGAACTGCAATTAAGCGTGCTAAAATTATACAAGCCGACATCGACGACGGATTCATCAAAGTTTAATTTTCTCTCTACGGGGCGCAGCATCCTACACTGCATCACACTAAAAAAAAACTACATGAAAGTTATAAAAAAATTTAACAAGATACACGGTAACTACTGCTCGAAGATGCAAGCAGTTATCGATTTCCTAGATCAAAAAGACTCGCCTCCAGTCCCTGCAGAAGTTCTCGTCGAGATTGCTAAAATCCTCAAGTCTGCACACTATATAAATCTCAAATCTATCTGCCTTATAGGAGTCGAATTAGAAGAGGCTAAAGAAGCTCTTCAGACTAAACTCCAGTCCCTTAATTAATATGAAAAAACTCTCTATATTTATTCTAATCTCTATCTGCTCTGCTT
>Ga0115567_10000958_pt1 | contig 28626 bp, 30 predicted proteins | sample COGITO_mtgs_1204_2_FD_88679 | JGI IMG/M metagenome (GOLD analysis project Ga0115567, IMG submission 88679) | Pelagic marine microbial communities from North Sea - COGITO_mtgs_120412 | ecosystem: Environmental > Aquatic > Marine > Epipelagic | place: Germany:Helgoland, sampling site Kabeltonne... | reverse complement strand
TCTTTTTTTTTTTTTTAAAAAATTTGAAACTTTTTTTATATGGTAAGATTTACCAGAGCCTTCTATTCCTTCAAATACTATTATTGGGTTTTTAGACATCGCCCCAAATTAAAAAATTAATTGATTTCATTAACCTAGAAAATACATTTAATCTTTTAATATCTTCAAATGCATATAAATTATGCTCATCTATCAATTCACCTTTGTAAGTAATTTTTAATTTACCTAATAGATCATCTTTTTTGATAGGAGCTTGAATTGGTCCATTGTAATTTAAAGAAACTTTTAAAAACTTTTTTCGTGCTTTAGGAATAGTTTTGTAAATGTCAGTTTTAGCATAAGCACCAACAGACTCCTTTTTTCCTTGCCAGACTTCAATATTACCAATCGGAGAGGTGGATTTTGAAATTTCTATCAAATCAAAATTAGTTAGCCCCCAGGTTAAAAGTTTCGCACTCTCACTTGATCTTTCACTTTTGCTGTTAAAACCACTTCCAACAGCAATTAATCGTCTTCCTTTTCTATTAACAGATGAAGCTAATGAATACTTTTCAACAGCCAAATAACCTGTTTTTATTCCATCAGCACCTAAATTTTTATACAGTAGTGGATTTCTATTTCCTTGTTTAATTGGTTCTCCTCCCGTTCTATCCCAAGTAAATTCTTTTTCTGAAAAATATTTATACTCTTCTGGAAATTGTTTAATTAAATAATTTGACATAATCATAATATCTCTAACGGTTGAGACATTATTTGGATTGTTTATTCCTGATGAGTTAGCAAAATTTGAATTTGTCATACCGATCTCTTTGGCTTTAGCAGTCATCATTATAGCAAATTCCTCTTCTGTACCCGCTATACCTTCGGCTAAAGCAACACAGGCATCATTTCCTGATGCTACTATTATTCCTTTTAGGAGGTTCTCAACACTAACTTCGTCTCCAACCATTATAAACATTGATGAGTAACCAGCAGATGATAAGCGCCAAGCGTTTTCTGAAACAAAAAACTTTTCATCCAAATCTAAATCACCACTTTTAATTAAATCAAAAGCTATAATAGCAGTCATAATTTTTGTCATTGATGCAGGATATATGGACTTATCAGGCTCCTTTTCATAAAGGATTTCACCAGAAAGGAAATCTTGAAGAATCGCTGTTCTGGCCTTAATATCAAATGCAGCATTAGAATTAAATGCAAGCAATAATGCAAAAAACAAAGTTAAAAAATTCAATCTAATCATTTTTAATAATTTCAATGTTATCAAACTCCAATATACTTATACCATTATACGATTTTTTAAGAGAATCAATGTTATCAAAAGGACCTAAATATACTCTGTATTCATTATCAGATATTTTTTTGATTTTTGGATTGGTAATTATTGTCTCTGTTTTGATTCTATTAAGCATTATTTTAGCTGTGCTTTCAAAATAAAAACTTGCAATCTTAATTTCATAAGAAAAATTTCTTTTTTTCTTTTTCTTTTTCTTTTTTGCTTTACTAGACTCTGTAATTTTTAAATCATTAATACTGATACTATTTACTGGTGCTTTACTAGCGACTTTTTTTTCTTCATCAAATGTTTTTGCTTTTTTGGCTATAAATGCCGTATTTTTATTTATCTCAATAATCTCAACATAAGGCTCATTTAAATCTAAATCTAAATCTTTTGCAATTCTTTTTGAAAGAACAGAATTATTAAATGAAGGATAACTAGATTTTTTACCAACTTTAGCAATTATAAATTTATTGTTTAAAATATTTGTGATTTTAACTTGAGTATTGATTTTCAAATTTCTCTGAAATATTATTAAACTCCGTTCATCAATTTTTTTTGAAATTATTTTATTTTCAAAAAGCTTTTCACTATAAATTAAAGCAAATCCTTTATTAGAATAGCTATTATCAAAGATATTATTTATACTTTTTTTTTGGAAGTTTTTATTTGAACAATTCATTAACAATAAAAAAATTAATATGTATAAACTTTTTTTATAAAGCATTTTCAAACTTTTTTTTTAATGTGCAGACTGCTAAACCAAACCTTAAAGACCTATTCCATTGAAGTATTTTTTCATAATTTTCAAAAACAATGTATGCAGGTTTGAGGTTTTCCGAATCTGGGATAATATCTTTATCTGGTGTTATAATTGCTCCAATTAGATTTTCATCAATATCATATTCATTTTTATTCAAAATAAATTTTTTTAAATCTTTAAATCTTTTCTTATTATTTAATTTTTTGGCAGATGTATTTAATAAATTTTTTGGAACGTTTTCATTTAGTGAAATTTCTATAAAACAAGGTTGTTGCTTTTTCCAACCAATTTTATTTATATAGTTAGCTGCTGATGCAAATGAGTCCTTTGTAGACTTCAATTCAATCATATCATTATTATCATAATCAATAGCATAATTTTTTATTGTGCTAGGCATAAATTGAAAATTTCCAAAAGCACCAGCCCATGATCCATACAATAAATTATGATCAATAATTCCTTTTTCAACTAACTGAAGAATTGTAATTAACTCTTTAGTGAAAAAATCTCTTCTTCTTTTATCAAAACTTAATGTTGCAAGTGAAGACAGAATATCCATTTTGCCAACATATGTGCCAAAATTTGTTTCAATACCCATTAAAGATAAAAGTAATGTTTTTTCTACAGAAAATTTTTCATCAATTGATTCTATAAAATTTTTGTTTTTTTTATAAAGCTTAATGCCCTGTTTAATTTTTTTTTCTGATGTTCTTTTAGAAATATATGTTTTAGTATCTTCATAAAATTCAGGTTGATATCTGTCATACTTTATTACTTTTGGTAGAAAGATAACTTTTGTCATAGTTTTATTATAAGTTTCTTTTGAAATATTATTCTTAAGGGCATACTTTTCAAACTCAATCAACCACTGATTAAAAGTTTGTTCCACTGATATTACAGGTGATGTAAAAAGTGTTAAAAAAAATATAATTAGTATTTTATTAATTTTCATATAAATCTTTTAAATAAATTATTACAGCAATCCAGATTAAAATAAAGCTAACTAACTTTGTGATTGAAAATATTTCATTATAATAAAAAAAACCCAGAATAAATTGAAATGTTGGTGTTATATAGAAGATCATGCCAGTAGGACCTAGCCCACATAGTTCAACACCTCTAACATAAAGAAACAAAGGTATCACAGTCATAGGTCCAGCTAAAAGTAAATAAAACATTAAAGAAGGATTAGTAAAATTAAAATCATTTTGCCCATTTTGTACAATCAAATAAAAAGCTACGATTGCAAATGGTAAAATAAACAAACTTTCAATTAAAAGACCGACATCAGTGTCAACATTTATTTTTTTTCTCAATAAATTATAAAAACCCCAACTTAATGCTACAACTAAACCTACCCATGGGATTGCTTTAATATCTAAAAATAACAAATAGAATATTGAAATTAAAACCAATAAAATTGATAGTCTTCTTTTTTTATTTAATTTTTCTTTAAAAAAAATATTTCCTAAAAAAACACTTAAAATTGGCATAATAAAATAACCAAAACTCGCATCTATGATTTGATTGTTTGCAACTGCATATATCCATACAGCCCAATTAATAAAAATTAAAAAACCAGAAAAAAAAAGAGTTATTAATTGATTATAATTTTTAATGATGAGTTTAAATATTTTCCACTTAGAAAAATAAATTGTTGTTAATACGAGAAAAAAAGTAGTCCAAATGCAGCGATGTAAAACTACCTCTATATGACCTATGAAAGAAATAGATTCAAAATACAACACACCAATTACTCCCCACCAAAAAGAGCCTAGCGCTGTTAGTGCGATACCTTTACTAAAGTCTTTATTTTTCATTATATTAATGATTTTTAACATAATTCATTAAATTATTGATTTGTCTATTTTATTGTTGAATTAAAAAATTATGATTATAAAACCTTGCTAACGGAGAGATGGCTGAGCGGTTGAAAGCACCGGTCTTGAAAACCGGCATGGGGGCAACTCCATCCTGGGTTCGAATCCCAGTCTCTCCGCCACTATTATTTATTATTAAATTTATAACTTTTAAATAATTCTACAACTTTATTAGTTTCAATTTTTATACTCATCGGTAGATCTTGATTAAGCTTATAAAGACTCTCATCATCGTAATCTAACAAATTACATAAAAGTGTTAACTCTTCTTTTTTTAATTGATTAATATATTTTTTAGTAAATGAACTAAGCAATTCATCCATTTCTTTTGTACCACGATAGTTTGCTCTATAAATTATCTTATTTTTCAAATCCTTTATATTAATGATCATAAATATTATTATATTGTATATGACATGAAAAATAAAAATAATTATGATTATTTATTAGCTGATCTAACAAAGTTGAATGGCGTTGGTAAAAAAACCATGCAAATTTTAAAGAAAAAAAAGGTTAACAATATTTTTGATTTACTCTGGAGACTTCCAAAGTCTTTCACTGATAGAACTCTGGTAAGTAAGATAAGTGATTTACAAATAGGAAAAAGTCATACTATTAAAGTTATTCCTTTAAAATATCAATTTCCAAGAGTTAGGAATCTCCCTAATAGAGTTAATTGTATAGATGAAACAGGTAAAATAAATTGTGTGTTTTTTAACAGTCATGAGGGATATATCAGAAAAATTTTACCTTTAAATCAAGAGGTTACTATAAATGGAAAAATTAGTGCTTTTAAAGGAGTCTATCAAGTTACAAATCCAACATATATTTCACAAGATAGTTCTTTAGTTGAAAGTATAGATAATAAATATTCTTTAACTGAGGGGATTACAGAAAAGACTTATAATAAAATTATCAAACAAATTTTGCTAAATTTACCAATATTGAACGAATGGCATGATAAAGACACATTGAAACAGTTTAATAACGAAAGTTGGAATAGCTCAATAATTAAATTACATGATCCGACAAACATAGATAATTATAAATCAAATTTTTACAAAAGATTGGCTTATGATGAGATTTTAGCATCGTTTTTAGTCAATTCTGAAATTAGAAAAAAGATTAAGAAAATTAAAAAAACTTCAAAAAACTTTACAAAAAAAGCTCAAAATCAAATCACTAGCGAACTAAAATTTAACCTCACTAACGATCAAAAGAAATCTTTAGAAGAGATTAATGATGACTTAAATTCAAAAAGTAAAATGTTTAGACTTTTACAAGGTGATGTTGGTAGTGGTAAAACAATTGTTTCATTAATAAGTGCTCTAAATGTTATTAATTCTGGTTTTCAAGTTGCTTTAATGGCTCCTACTGAAATATTAGCAAGACAACATTTTGAGTCTGCAAAAAAAATATTCCCAAAAAATATAAGTATCGAATTATTGTCAGGTAAAAGCAAAAATAGTAATAAAAAAAAAATACTTAAAGATTTAGAAAATAAGAATATTGATATGATTTTCGCAACACATTCAATATTCCAAAAAAAAATAATTTTTAAAAAACTAGGATATATTATTATTGATGAACAACATAAATTTGGTGTTAGACAAAGAAAACTTCTCTCAGATAAAGGTGGTGATAATTGTGATGTTCTTTTAATGTCGGCAACTCCAATACCAAGAACGTTAACTATGTCTGTTTATGGTGACATGGATGTTTCAATTATTAAAGAAAAACCTAATAATAGAAAAGAAGTTAAAACTTACAGTAAATTAGAGGGTAAAATAGATGATGTTATTAAATTTGTTAAAAAAGAAATAAAAGAAGGAAATCAAATTTTTTGGGTATGCCCCTTAATTGAAGAGTCCAAAAAATTAGATCATCAGTCATCTGTTAATAAGTATAAATTTCTTAGTAAATTATTTCCAAATGATGTTGCCTTACTTCATGGAAAAATTGACAATGAGGAAAAAGAAAAGATATTAAATAAATTTCTCAACAAAGAATATTCAATTTTAGTTTCGACGACAATAATAGAAGTTGGAATAGATTTTCCAAATGCAAATGTAATAATAATAGAAAATGCAAACAAGTTTGGATTATCTCAATTGCATCAATTAAGAGGTAGAGTTGGTCGAGGCTCTAAACAAGCTAGTTGCATATTGATGTTTAAATCAAATTTAAGCGCTAATGCAAAAAAAAGAATTAATATATTAAAAAATTCTAATGATGGATTTGAAATATCTGAAGAAGATATGAAGTTAAGAGGTTTTGGTGATCTTTTAGGTTTTAAACAAAGCGGGATGAAATATTTTAAATTAGCAGATCCTATTCAAAATGAGGATCTATTTTTGTTAGCTGAAAAACAAATTAAAAAAATTGAAATTGAAAATATCAATATAAATAAATATAAAGCTTTACTAAAATTATATGATCAAGCAGATATAATTAATGATATAATCTAATATTTTGGTGTTGATGTTCCAGCAGAAACAATAAATTTTGATGCCTCTTCAAATGACATGTCTAAATAAATTAAATCCTCTTTTGGCACCATTAATAAAAATCCGCTTGTTGGATTTGGAGTAGTTGGAACAAATACGCTTACAATGTTATTATTTGTTTTTGATTTAATTTCACCAGTATTTTCTTTAGTTGCAAAACCGACAGCCCATACATCCTTTCTTGGATATTCAATTAAAACTACACTTTTCTTATTATTATCTTGGTTCCGAAAAGAATCGGTCATTTGACCAATTGCAGAATAAATAGTTCTTAAGATTGGTATTTTTTTAAAAATTTCATCAACTAATTGTAAAAGTTTTTTTCCCAAAAAAGACAAAGAAAGTCCACCAACAATAGTGATAAACATAATAGTTAAAATAATTTCTATTCCCGGTATTGAAAAGTGAAGATAGTTATTAGGATTTAAACCAGCTGGAACTAATTTTGTAGATAAATTTATAAGAAATTTACTTAAATAGAGTGTAAATCCTATTGGTATCAAAACAATAACACCAGTAAAAAAATAATTTCTTAATTTTAGAGGGATTGATTTTTTTTTATTAGGCATATTTATCTTATTTAATGATAGCTTGAATAAATAACAAATGAAACAATTACTACAAAAAATACAACTAAAATTTTATTGTTTAAATTCATAAATAGTATTTATATAATTAACAAAATTTTATCAAAATGAATAGAAGAAAATTTTTAAATTATATTGGGTGTGGTTGCTGTGGTGCTATGATAAATGGATGTTCAACAGCCCCTATTACAGATAGAAGACAATTAAAGATAATCCCAGAGTCCAGGTTAAATGCTCAAGCAGCACAAATTTATGAAAAAATTAAAAGTAAAGAAAAAATGAGTGATGATAAAAAAACACTTAAACAAATAAAAGTTATTGGCAGTGAAATAGAAAATTCTATTTCTGAATACTTTAAAAAAACAGGTGTTGAAGATCCAACTACTAATTTCGATTGGGAATATATTTTAATAGAGAATAAAAAAGTTAAAAATGCTTGGTGTATGCCAGGGGGAAAAATAGCTGTCTACACTGGAATTTTAGATGTAACACAAAATACAAATGGACTTGCAGCAGTTATGGGTCATGAAATTGCACATGCTGTTGCAAAACATGGTGTAGAACGAGCAAGCAGAGGAGCAATATTGCAGACGAGCACTTCTCTAATTGATATTTTCACTGGCGGTAAATTATCACAAATTAATCGTGCTACTGGAATGAACACTGTTGGTTTACTTTCTCAAATAGGAATTATGAATCCTTTTTCTAGGACTCAAGAAACTGAAGCTGACTATTTAGGAATGATTTTTGCCTCATTATCAGGTTACGATATTCGTGAAACAAAAGAACTTTGGAAAAGAATGATAAAATCTAATAAAGGAAAAAAAACTCCTCAATTCTTAAGTACTCACCCCTCTTCATCGCAAAGAATTAAAAAATTAACTGAATGGGAAAATGAAATAATATTGGGCTTCCCACCGATTACTACATGATAAAATTTATGGTGAGCCCTGATGGACTCGAACCATCGACCCATTCCTTAAAAGGGAATTGCTCTACCAACTGAGCTAAGGGCCCACATAAAAATTAATAAAGTGAAGATGAGTGTTTTTTTTTATCTAATTTTAAAAAAAAACTTTTGGTTAAGTCTTCTTTAAAATTTTTAAATTTCTTTACACTTAAAAATTTAAACAATAAAAAAATATCTAAACTTAAATAATTTTTAATACCAAAAAACAATTACTTATTGCAAAACCTTAATAAATGCAAATATTTTAATTACAACTTATCAATGTATTTATCATGAAATTTATCAAATGTTCCCTTTTTGATGTTTTCTCTAATTGAAGTCATTAATTCTTGATAAAAATTGATATTATGAAGTGTAAGTAGTGTTGAACCTAGTATTTCATTTGTATTAAAAAGATGATTTAAATAGTTTTTTGAATACTTATTTAAGCTCAAGTTTAAACATTTCTTATCTAGTGGTTCGTTATCATTTTTATACTTATTATTTTTGATGTTTATCCTCCCATTCCAGGTAAATGCTAATCCAGTTCTTCCAGACCTTGTAGGCATTACACAATCAAACATGTCAACGCCCCGCTTAACTGCACCGAGTATATCAGCAGGAGTTCCTACACCCATCAAATATCTTGGTTTTTCAATAGGCATTAATTCTTTAAGATAATTTAATACCTCAAACATTTCCTTCTGTGATTCACCAACAGCAAGTCCACCTATTGCATACCCATCAAAATTAATTTTTGTTAAGGCATTAAGTGATTTAACCCTTAATTCTTTGAACAAACCTCCTTGTACAATTCCAAATAATCCTTTGTGAGGATTTAATCCAAAAGCAGCCTTTGATCGTTCAGCCCAATATATAGATAGTTCCATTGATTTATTAATGAGATTATAGTCCGTAGTTTTTTTGGGACATTCATCCATGATCATTACTATGTCAGAATCTAAAACTTTTTGAATTCTAATGCTTTCCTCCGGACTTAATATAAATTTTTTACCATCAACATGTGAGTTAAAAATTGCACCTTTTTCCATATCTATTTTATTTAATTTTGAAAGAGACATAACTTGAAATCCACCTGAGTCTGTAAGTATCGGAAGTTTACAATTCATAAACTTATGAAGACCACCTGCTGATATAATTCTGTCAACACCCGGTCTAATCATTAAGTGATAAGTGTTTGATAGTATTATTTCAGAGCCAGTTTTAATGATATCATCAATTAAGCAAGCTTTAACAGTAGCTTGCGTACCAACAGGCATAAAAGCTGGTGTTTGAATGTTGCCTCTGTGTGTTTCAATTAAACCAACTCTTGCAAACTTATCATTTTTAATGACATTAAATCTAAATTTTTTTAATGCCATAAATGTTATAGTTATTATTTGAAGCTAATGATCTTATCTGGATCTGAAACTGAACCGTTGTTGTTTTCATCGCCTTTTTTAATCTTATCAACAAATTCCATGCCTTCAATAACTTTGCCAAAAACTGTATACTGTCTATCTAAAAATGAAGCTTCTTTAAAACAAATAAAAAATTGGCTGTTTGCACTATTTGGATCTTGTGAACGTGCCATTGATATTGTTCCTCTCTCATGTGGTAAGTTATTAAATTCTTCTTTGAGATCAGGTAAATTTGATCCGCCCATACCAGCTCTTCTTAAATCAAATTCGTCGTTAGAAGAATTGCCAAATTTTACATCTCCAGTTTGGGCCATGAAACCATTAATTACTCTATGAAAAACAACACCATCATATTTACCTTCTTTTGCTAGTTGTTTAATTCTCTGAACATGGTTAGGTGCCACATCTTCAAAAAGTTCAATTTTTACGTTTCCATCTTTAAGTTCTATAATCATTGTATTTTCCTCTGCTATTATATTGTTGGTTAGTATAAAAAATAAAATTAAAATTTTTGTAATTAAATTATTCATATTTTTCTTTTAAAGACTTTATTGTACTTTTTGTAGTAAATTTTCTGATATCTCCTTTTAATCTAACAATTTCTTTAACAAATCTGGAAGAAATAATTTGATTTTCTACATCAGACATTAAAAAAATTGTTTCAATATCATTATTTAATTTTCTATTCATTCCAGCTAATTGAAATTCGTACTCAAAGTCAGAAACAGCTCTCAAACCTCTTAAAATAATATTTGATTTATATTTTTTACATAAATCGGTTGTTAATGATGTAAAAGAAATGATTTCAATCTTTTTCTTATCAAAGTTCAGATCAACAAAAAGTGCTTTTCTGATTAATTCAATTCGTTCAATTGAGTCAAAAAGATAATTTTTATTAGTACCATCTGAAGCAGCAACAACTACTCTATCAAAAAGTTTTAAAGCTTTTTTAATAACATCTATGTGACCAAATGTGATTGGATCAAATGTACCGGGGTATATGGCAATCTTTTTCATTAAACCAGGTTATCATCAATTTTAATAGCTGATACTACTTTTTCATCTCCTGATAGTTTAATAATTCTAACACCTTGAGTATTTCTGCCTGCTGATCTTATTTCTTTAACAGCAACTCTAATAATTCTACCTTTATTAGTGGACATCATTATTTCGTCACCCTCAAAAACTGGAAAAGACGAGCATATATTTCCATTTCTTGGTGAATTAATTATTCCAATGATACCTTTGCCACCTCTATTAGTTACTCTATAATCATAATGTGATGTTTTTTTTCCATATCCATTTTCCGTTATAGAAAGTATAAATCTCGAATCTTTAACTAATTCAGATTTTTCTTTTTTATTTATTTTTTTTATTTTTTCATGATTTATTATTGATAATGAAACTATTTCGTCATGGGTTGATAAATCGATACCTTTAATACCTTTTGAAGATCTTCCTTTAAAAACTCTCAGTTTTTTAGACTCAAATCTAATACATTTTCCGCTTTTCGTACTTAGCATTATATCTTGTTCATCTTTACAAATTTCAACACCAACAATTTTATCATTAGAGTCAAGTTTCATAGCAATTTTTCCAGCTGCATTAATAGAAGAAAAGTCATCAAGACTATTTTTTCTGATCTTACCTTTTGCTGTAGCAAAAACTATATGTAAATTTTTTAAATCTCTTTCATCGTCAGGAAAAGGCATTATTGAGCTTATCGATTGATGACTCTTCAATGGTAAAATATTAAATAAAGATTTACCTTTAGATATAGCTGAACCTTCAGGAATTTTCCAAGCTTTAATTTTATAGACAAGGCCTTCGGTTGAAAAGAATAAAACTGAAGTGTGTGTATTTACAGAAAGTGTTTGAATTACAGAATCAGCTTCCCGCGTTGTGATACCTGACTTTCCTTTTCCACCACGTTTTTGTTTTTTAACACCACTTAATGCACCTCTTTTTATATATCCTTGAAGTGTAACTGTAATAATTACAGACTCTTTTTGAATAGTTTCTTCTATGTCATAATTTAATACAGCATCAATAATTTTAGTCCTTCTTGGAACAGAAAATTTTTCTTTTATTGTTTTAAGCTCTTCACTTATGACTTTAAATAATTCTTTTTTAGAATTTATAATTTTTTTATATCCTTTTATAAGATCAGATAATTTCTTAATCTCAACTTCGATTTCATTGATTCCAAGAGCTGTTAATTTTTGGAGTCTAAGCTCTAATATTGCATCAACTTGAGGTTCGGATAATGAATATAGATTTTTATTTTTTTTATCTTCAATTAATGAAATCAATTTTAATGCTTTGTTAATTTTCCATTTGGTTTTAAGGATAGTTTTTTTTGCTTCATCTGGTGTTTTTGATGATCTTATAATTTTTATAATTTTATCTAAGTTTTCAACAGAAACTGATAATCCAATTAATATATGGGCTCTGTCTTCAGCTTTTTTTAAATCAAATTTAGTTTTTTTTATAACAACATCTTCTCTGAATGTTAAAAAATTGGTTAAAAAGTCTTTAAGATTACATGTCTTAGGTTTTCCATCAACAATTGCTAATGAGTTAAATCCAAATGAACTTTCAATAGAAGTGTTTTTATAAAGTTGTCTTTTGATTGTTTCAGGTTCAACTCCATTTCTTAAATCTATAGCAACTCTAATTCCTTCTCTATTGGACTCATCTCTAATATCTTTAATGCCTTCAATTTTTTTATCTCTAACTAGTTGAGCTATTCTTTCATTAAGTACTGATTTATTTACTTGGTAAGGTATTGAAGTAATAACGAGTCTATCTCTTCCGTTTTTTTGTGGTTCAATTGAAATTTCACCTCTTATTTTAAAGGAGCCACGACCTATATTATATCCATCTTTAATTATGCTTTTTCCTATTATAACTCCACCTGTTGGAAAATCAGGGCCTGGTATGTGCTTCATTAAATCTTTAATCTTAATATCTTTATTTTCAATTAAAGCTAAAGTACCATCAATTATTTCACCTAAGTTGTGTGGGGGAATACTAGTCGCCATTCCAACAGCTATACCGCCTGCTCCATTCACTAATAAATTTGGATATTGTGCAGGTAAAACAGAAGGTTCTTTTTCTGTTTCATCATAATTACTTTTGTATTGAATTGTATTCTTTTCAATATCATCAATTAAATATTGTGCAACTTTTGCCAATCTTGTTTCTGTATATCTCATAGCTGCAGCAGGATCACCATCAATTGACCCAAAGTTACCTTGACCTTGAACTAATGGTAAACTCATAGAAAAATCTTGAACCATTCTTACCAAAGCATCATAAACTGATTGATCACCGTGAGGGTGATATTTACCAATAACATCTCCAACAATTCTTGCTGACTTTCTAAACTGTTTGCTCCAATCGTACCCGCCTTTATACATTGCATATAAAATTCTTCTGTGAACAGGTTTTAATCCATCTCTTATATCGGGTAGCGCTCTACTCACAATAACGCTCATCGCATAAGATAAATAAGACGAGCTCATCTCGTCATGCATTGAGATTTGTTTTATGTTTTTTTCTTTAGAAATTTCTGTTTTTTGCATAAAAACTAAAATGGAATTTCATCATCCATATCGTTTGATGCTTGAGACGAATCCTCTGGGGAATTTAAGGGTATGGAATTATCGTTTTGAATACCACCACCACTATTATTACCTCCTCCTAACATTGTAAGAGAAGAATTGTAACCTTGTATCACAATTTCAGTTGAATATTTATCTTGGCCAGATTGTTCATCTTTCCATTTTCTTGTTGTGATTTGGCCTTCAACATAGATTTGAGCACCCTTTTTTAGGTACTGTTGGACTACATTTACTAAACCCTCATTAAATACCACTATTCTGTGCCATTCTGTCTTTTCTTTTTTTTCACCTGAAGACTTGTCCTTCCAAGATTGACTAGTGGCCAAGCTTAATCTAGCCACACTTTTACCATTTACCATTTGTTTAATTTCAGGGTCTGCGCCTAAACGTCCAATTAATAATACTTTATTTAAACTTCCAGCCATAATAATTTAATTTGTTAATTAATTTAATGTAATTTATATCACAATTTAACCTGAATATTAATTTTATTAATCTAAAGCAACTAAAATTATGATCAAAAAGATAGTTATCAAGGGTGCAAAAGAACACAATTTAAAGAATGTTTCTGTTGAAATCCCTAAAGATCAATTTGTAGTAATAACTGGTCTGTCTGGCTCAGGAAAATCATCTTTAGCTTTCGACACTATATATGCTGAGGGTCAAAGACGCTATGTTGAAAGTTTATCAGCTTATGCACGACAATTTTTAGATAAAATGAAAAAACCCAATGTGGATCTAATAGAGGGATTAAGTCCGGCAATAGCTATTGAACAAAAAAACACATCTAAAAATCCGAGATCAACTGTTGCTACCGTCACTGAGATTTATGATTATATGAGAGTTTTATTTGCTAGGGCGGGTATTCCTTATTCTCCGTTTACAGGCAAACCAATTACATCACAAACAATAACTCAAATTGTGGATTTAGTAAAAAAACTTCCAAAAAAATCAACTATATACATCTATGCTCCCGTGGTTAGAGGTCGAAAAGGTGAATATAAAAAAGATATTTTAAGTTATAAAAGAAGAGGATTTAGAAAAATTAAAATTGATAATGTTTTATATGATATTGATAAATCACCTAATTTAGACAAAAAACTAAAACATGATATTTCAGTTCTAATTGATAGAATTGTATTAAATTCAAAATTAGGAAATAGGTTAGCAGAAAGTATTGAGACAGCAGTCAACTTATCTAACGGATTAGTTTTTGTTGAATACGAAGATGAAACATTGCCTCAAAAATTTCGAAAAACTGAAAAACTAATCTATTCAACTAAATTTGCTTGTCCTGAAAGTGGATTTACAATTGAAGAAATTGAACCGAGACTTTTTTCTTTCAATAGTCCATATGGAGCATGTGAAGAGTGTGAAGGTATCGGAATAAAATTAAATGTAGATCCTAATTTAGTAATTCCAGATGAAAAAAAAAGCATTGCCGATGGTGCAATTGAACCATGGGCTAAATCTACGACTCTATATTATGCTCAAACATTAGCATCAATTGCTAAACATTATAGTTTTTCACTTGATGACAAATGGAAAAAATTACCAAAAAAAATTAAAGATATAATCTTATATGGATCTGATGAAGAAGAGATCAAATTTAATTATGATGATGGATATGAAAAATACTCACACAAAAAAAGCTTTGAAGGAGTAATTAATAATCTTGAAAGAAGATTTTTAGAGTCAGATAGTGAATGGAAAAGAGAAGCAATAGCTGAATACCAGTCAGATTCTGCTTGTGAAAGCTGTAATGGAAATAGGCTTAAAGAAGAGGCTTTATGTGTCAAAATTGATAATCACAATATCAGTGAAGTTACCAAAAAATCAATTCTTGAAGCAGCACAATGGTTTAAAGATTTAGAAAAAAATCTTGATAAAAGACAATTTAAAATTGCAGAACATGTTTTAAAAGAAATTAATGAAAGATTAAATTTTTTGCTTAATGTTGGTCTCGATTATCTAACTTTATCTAGGGAGTCAGGAACACTCTCTGGTGGAGAAGCTCAAAGAATTAGACTGGCATCACAAATAGGTTCTGGTTTAACAGGTGTATTATATGTACTTGACGAACCATCTATAGGCTTGCATCAAAAAGATAACGTCAAGCTTATTAATGCTCTCAAAAGATTAAGGGATTTAGGTAATACTGTAATTGTTGTTGAGCATGATACTGAAACAATGGAAAACGCAGACCACATTATTGATATGGGGCCTGAAGCCGGAACTAATGGAGGACAAGTTTCAGCTCAAGGAACTTATGAAGAGATAAAAAAAGATAAAAATAGTATTACTGGTCAATATTTATCGAATAAGAAGAATATTGAAATTCCAAAAACTCGACGACTAGCAAAAAATGGTAGATTTGTAGAAATTAATGGTGCAAGTGGAAATAATCTTAACAATGTAAATTTAAAAATTCCTACTGGTAGCTTTACATGTGTAACAGGAGTATCTGGAAGTGGTAAATCAACATTAATATTACAAACACTATACCATGCATTAAACTTAACGCTTAATAATAAAGCTAGAAAAGTTCCTAAAGCTTTTAAAGGTTATAAAGGAGTCGAGCTAATAGATAAAATTATTGATATAGATCAGTCACCAATTGGTAGAACTCCTAGATCAATCCAGCAACTTATACAGGTGCTTTTGGTCCTATTAGAGATTGGTTTACAAGTCTACCAGAGTCCAAAACTAGAGGATACAAACCTGGTAGATTTTCTTTCAATGTAAAAGGTGGAAGGTGTGAGGCTTGTGAAGGAGACGGAGTTATCACTTATGAAATGCATTTTTTACCTGATGTTTATATTCAATGTGATGAGTGTAAAGGTACAAGGTATAATAAAGAAACACTTGAGATAAAATTTAAAGATAAAAGTATAGCTGATGTATTGGATATGTCTGTTGATGAAGGTTGCGTATATTTTGAAAATATTTCTAATATTAAAACTAAACTACTAACATTAAAAAAAGTTGGTCTTGGTTACATAAAAATAGGTCAGCAAGCCACAACACTCTCTGGTGGAGAAGCACAACGTATTAAACTAGCTAAAGAACTATCTAAAAGATCTACTGGCAGAACAATGTATATCTTAGACGAACCTACTACTGGTCTTCACCAACACGATATAAAGAAATTATTAGAAATATTGCATACATTTGTCGCACTAGGCAATACCGTGGTAGTAATTGAGCATAATCTGGATGTAATAAAAACTGCAGATTATATTGTCGATATGGGTCCAGAGGGTGGTGTCAAAGGTGGAAATATTATAGCTGAAGGAAAGCCTGAAGAAATCATTAGAGTTAAAAATAGTTACACAGGTCAGTTTTTAAAATCTATGTTAGATTAAAAACTTAAAAAATAATTTTAAAGATCAATTAATTTAGTGTATAAGAAACCATGGGAAATTTATTATCATCACTACCTAAAACAATTCATGCTTCTTTAGCTTTGGCAATAATACTTTTTCTAGGTTTATTTTTTGGAAATGGTGGTTTTGAATTTGATAGAATATTTTGGAGTTGGTTAACAAGGTTTGCTCATGTAACAGTTGCAATTATGTGGATAGGATTACTTTGGTATTTCAACTTTGTTCAAATACCTAATATGCCAAAAATTCCAGATGAACAGAAGCCAGCAATAGGAAAAGTTATTGCTCCAGCTGCTTTATTTTATTTTCGTTGGGCAGCTCTTTTAACTGTTTTATCTGGTTTGATTTTAGCAATTTTGAATGGATATGCTCATGAATCGATGACGTTAGGAATTGGATCAGGAGGAGGAAAATACACAGCTATTGGCATTGGAATGTGGCTTGGTTTATATATGGCATTCAATGTTTGGTTTGTAATTTGGCCAAATCAGAAAAGAGCTCTTGGTATAGTTGAATGTGACCCTGATATAAAAGCAAAATCGGCTAAGACTGCAATGCTTTTTTCTAGAACAAACACTCTACTATCACTGCCAATGTTACTTTCAATGGTAGCAGCTCAAAATCTATATTAAATCTTTACTATTTATCTTCTTTAAGAATTGTTTTTTGTGAAACTCTCAATTTTACTAGTATAGGATTAGCGATATATATTGAAGAATATGTTCCTAATGTAACACCCATAATCATTGCTAAAGAAAAACCTTTTAAAATTTCTCCCCCAAACAAATAAATTGAAATTAATGCAAGCAATGTTGTTGCTGATGTTATTATAGTTCTCGATAAAGTTTCATTTATAGAAATGTTTGTTAGATCAAATATTTTAATATCAGAAAATTTTCTTAAGTTTTCTCTTACTCTATCGTAAATTACAACTGTATCATTCATCGAATAACCAACAATAGTTAGTACCGCTGCAACAATTGATAGATTGATTTCTAATTTAAATAATGAAAATAGACCAAGAGTAATTATAACATCATGGAATAGTGCCAAGATTGCTCCTAAGCTAAATTGCCATTCAAATCTAATCCAAATATAAAAAAGCATTGCAGCAAGAGATAAAGCTATAGCTATAATTCCAGATTTCAATAATTCAGAACTAACTTTTGGTCCTACATTTTCAACTCTTCTAAAGTTGAAAGAATTACCGATTGATTTTATTAATCCATTTTTAATTGACTCAATTGCATTTGCACTGGTATCTTTTTTTTCAATTTTAATCAAAAAAATATCTTCACCACCAAATTTTTTAACATTTACATCACCTAAATTCATATTGTTTAAATTATCTCTTAAAGACGTTGTATTAATTTTTTTATCAAGAGATCTTAATTCAATTAATGTTCCTCCTTTAAAATCTACTCCAAAATTTAAACCTTTAAAAATTAGTAATAAAATAGAAACAGCAACAAGTATGGCTGATATTAAATTGAAGAATTTGTAAAATTTATTAAAATTAATCATTTATATTAAGTTTATTTTTTCTTTGTTTTTAGTTACGTACAAGCTTGTTAATAATCTTGCAATGAAATAGACTGAAAATAAAGTTGTGAAAATTCCAACAGCTAGAGTGACGGAAAACCCTTTAATTGGACCAGAGCCCATAAAAAATAAAATAATAGCTGCAATGAGAGTTGTAATATTAGCATCTAAAATTGCAGTTTTTGACTTAACGTAGCCAGTATCAAAAGCTATAATATTACTTTTTTCACTTTTATATTCTTCTTTAATTCTCTCAAATATTAATACATTTGCATCTACTGCCATCCCAACAGTTAAAATGATACCAGCAATTCCTGGCAATGTTAATGTTGCTTCAAATATTGTCAAAATCCCAATTAATAAAAATAAATTGACTAATAGAGTTATGTTGGCAATTAAACCAAAAATTTTATATTTAAAAAACATAAAAACAATTACTAGTAAGAAGCCAATTGCTAATGCAATAATACCAGAATTAATTGAATCTTGTCCAAGATCTGGACCCACAGTTCTCTCTTCTATAATGGTTAATGGTGCAGGCAATGCACCCGATCTAAGTAATAAAGCTAAATCAGTAGCTGATTGAAATGTAAAATTACCACTTATCTGACCATTACCACTTGCTATTGTGTCTCTAATAACAGGAGCACTAACAATTTTTCCATCCAAAACTATTGCCAACTGTTTTCCAATACCTGTACTTGTTGCTTTACCAAATCTTTTTGCCCCAACTCTATCAAGCGTAAATGAAACAACAGTTTCATTAGTTTGGTTATTCATTTGTGGTTGTGCATCAAGTAGATTTTCACCATTTAAAATAATTCTTTTACTTACCATAGACTCATTTACACCATCTTCATATTTAAGTATTTCAAAACCAAATACTTCATTTTCATTTTGTGTAACAAATCTAAATGTTAAGTTTGCAGTTTTTCCTAAAAGAGATTTTATTCTCATTGGGTCATCTAAACCAGGTAATTCTACTAGAATTCGATCATTACCTCTTTTTAAAATATTTGGTTCATTTGTACCAACTTCATCTACTCTTCTTCTAACTATTTCAATAGCTTGGTCTTGTGAAGAATTTTTAATTTCTATAAGACCATACTTAGAAAGTTTTAAGGTAAATTCATTGATATTACTAGAGATGTCAAATTGATGTGACTTATATTGATCGTAGTAAGGATTGATTTCACTTTCTTTATCTAAAAAAAAACCATTTACTGAATCAAAATCTTTATTTGGTACGTTAAATTTTATTTCTTTATTATTTATACGTAAGTCATAAAAATCTATTTTTTTTTGTTTTAAAAAATTTCTAATTGCAGATAGTGTATTTTGTAATTTTTGTATTTGAACAGGGTCATTATCAATTTCAAGTAATAGATATGATCCACCTTGAAGATCTAATCCAAGATTTATTTTTTTTGATATAAAATTAAACTTTGAGTCTGAAAAATTAGAGAAACTTACTAAAATAAAAAAAAGTGTAACAAAAAAAACTAAAGTAATTCTTAATTTTGAAAAATATAACACTTCGATTAGATGTTATTTTTTTACTTCAGGGGTTTTAAGTAATCCTTGAATGCCAGTTGCTTTAATAATTTCAACTTTAACATTTTCTGCTATTGAGACCTCAATTTTCTCATTATCGATAATTCTTTCAACTTTACCAATAATACCTGCTGATGTGACTACATCATCACCTCTTTTTAAATTTTCAACCATCGCTTTATGTTCTTTAACTTTTTTTTGTTGAGGTCTTATTAAGAAAAAATAAAAAATAACAAAAATTAAAATTAAAGGTATAAATTGTCCTATTCCTGAATTTTGCATGTTTCTCCTTGTTTATATGCAACTATTTATACTATCTCTTTTATTAAAACAACTTTAAAACTTATTAATTTTTTCAATATTATTCATGTAAGGTCTTAAAATTTTTGGAACAAGGATTGAGCCGTCATTTTGCTGATAGTTTTCTAATATAGCTATAAGAGTTCTTCCAATTGCTAGACCACTACCATTTAAAGTTCCAGCAAAAAGAATTTCATTATTTTCATTTTTATATCTAGCTTTCATTCTTCTTGATTGAAAAGAGCTACAAGAAGAGCAGCTTGAAATTTCTCTATATTTTTTTTCAGATGGCAGCCAAACTTCAATGTCATATGTCTTTTCAGCACTAAAACCCATATCGCCAGTGCATAAAATAATTTTTCTATATGGTAATTCTAATAAATCTAAAATTTTAGTAGCACAATTTGTCATCCTTTCTAATTCTGACATGCACTCTTCTATTTCAACAATACTAACCATCTCCACTTTATAAAATTGATGTTGTCTAATCATTCCTTTAGTGTCTTTGCCGTAACTACCAGCCTCCTTTCTAAAACAAGGAGTTGAAGCAACTATACGAATTGGTAAGTTCTTTTTATCAATAATTTTTTCTTTTACCATATTGGTTAATATAACTTCTGCTGTTGGTATTAAAAATTTTCTATCCGCAGAGTCCTCTAATTTAAGTTCAAATTGATCGTTATCAAACTTAGGTAATTGTCCTGTACCAAACATACTATTTGCTGTGGCTATTAATGGAGGAGATATTTCTTTATAAGCATTTTGATTAATGTGTGTATCAAGCATAAAATTAGATAAAGCTCTTTCTAATAAAGCTAACTTATCTTTTACAAAAACGAACCTTGAGCCTGTTGTTTTAGTTGCTAAATCGAAATCTAACATATTAAGATCCTCTCCTAATTCATAATGAGATTTTGGGGTAAAACTAAAATTTGGAATTTTACCAGATTTTAAAACTTCAATATTTGATTTTTCATCTTTTCCCACTGGAACATCATCATGGGGAATATTTGGAATTAAAGATAAAATTTCATTAAGTTCATTTTTAATATTAGTCTGTAGTTTATTAATTTTTTCAATTTCATCTGTAATCTTTTTTGATTTAGAAAATAAAGTTTTATCTTTTGATTTAGAAATATCTTTTTTTTCTCTTTCGAATGTTTCTTTTTTTTGAATATATTTTCTATTTTCTTCATCTAATTTTAAAATTCTATCGACATCGATTTCCAAAAATCGTTTTTTAAGAGATAGTTTAAAATTTTTAGTATCTTTTCTAATATCTTTTATATTATGCATTTTTATTATTATTTTTTTCAATAATATTTACAGAAAATATTGATAATTCATATAAAATTAATAACGGTATAGCTAAACCAATTTGAGTAATAGGATCAGGTGGTGTTAGAATTGCTGCTGCTGCAAAGATCATTACAACTACATATTTTCTTCTAGTTTTTAAAAATTTTGAATCAATCAATCCAACTCTAGCTAGTAAACTCAAAACAATTGGTAACTGAAAACTTATACCAAAAGCAAAAATTAATTTCATTACTAAAGATAGATATTCATTAACTTTAGCTTCAAGTTGAATAGGAAGACCTGTGGATATACCAGCACTTTCAAATGAAAGAAAAAATTTAATAGCTAATGGCATTATTAAATAATAAACAAGAATGCCTCCTAAAAAAAATAAAATTGGTGTTAAAATTAAATAAGGTATAATTGCTATTTTTTCATGCTTATATAGACCCGGTGCAATAAATTTCCATATTTGAACTAATATGAAGGGACATGTAACAAAAAATGCAGTAAAAAAAGCAACTTTTATATAAGTTAAAAATGTTTCTTGTAGAGCAGTGAATATCAATCTTCTTTCGAGACCACTCTCTTTAACAGCTTTAGCATAAGGCTCAACTAAAAAACCATAAAGATCTTCTGAAAAAAAATAACAACCAATAAAAAAAATTAATAAAAAAATAAATGAATGTATTAACCTTTTTCTTAATTCGGTAAGATGACTTACAAAACCACCTTCACTTTCAGTTTTTATCATCTTTTTTTTCATTAATTTGTTTGTTGTCCTCTTCATCAAAATCTAAATCTGCTATCTCAGTTTGGACATTGTTGATATACCTTTTAGTATTACCAATCCATGATCCTATTTTTTTTAACATATGGGGAAAATCTTTTGGACCAATAATCACTATAGATACTGCGACAACAATTAGGATTTCAAACCAGCCAATCGTGGGCATTTAATCTATTCTTTATCTTTTGAGTCTTGATTATTTTCTGATGAGTCTTGATTATTTTCTGAAATATTTTTTGTTTCAGTTTCATCGGTAACATCAGACGCCATACCTTTTTTAAAACTTTTGATACCTTTGGCTACGTCACCCATTAAACTGGATATTTTACCTCTACCGAATAATAAAACAACTAAAATTACAACAATAGCTATTTGCCAAATTCCAATACTCATATCATTTTATACAACTTTTAAATTGAATTTTAAAGAAACTTTTTACTAATCTTCATCTTTGTTTAATGTTCCGCTTAACATTTCATCAATATTTTCGTAAATGTTTTCTTTTTTTTCAACTTGTTTTTCTTTATAAAACTTACCAGTACCAAATATTGAGTCATCAATACTTGAACTGTCAATCAGACCTGCTGAACCTAGCTCATCTACTGTTGGTAAATCGGATAACTTTTGTAAACTAAAATGACTTAAAAAATTATCAGTAGTAGCATACTGGATGGGTTTACCTGGAACTTCTTTTCTTCCATGAGGTTTTACCCAGTTTAATTCCATAAGTATTTCAAGTGTATTAGTTCCAAATGCAACTCCTCTTATTTCTTCTATTTCTGCTCTAGTAACAGGTTGATGATAAACAATAATAGCTAGAGTTTCAATTGCGGCCCGTGATAATTTTTTTTCAACATTTTTTTCTTTTGACATTAAATTTGACAAATTATCAGAAGTTCTGAAAGACCATTTTTTTGATATACAAATCAAATTAATACCTCTTGTGGAGTATTCATTTTGAAGTTTCTCTAAAGTTTTTAAAACATTAATTTTTTTTGACACTTTTGTCTCTATTGTCTCTATATCAAGTGGTTCTGCTGCAGCAAAAACTATTGCTTCAACTTCCCTATCACCTGAATTTAATTTAGAGGGAAAATTAACAATATTATTTTTTTTGGTTTTTACTTTTTTTTTATTCATTTAATTTCTTTAATAAAAATATCATCATATAATTTGTTTTGTTTTATCTTAATATTACCTTCTTTAACAAGTTCTAGTGAACCCGCAAAAATTCCTGCTTTACCCGTTTTTTTATTTTGTAAACCTTTTTTAAAAGTTTGTGGTACTAATTCATCAATATTTTTCCACTCCATTAATTTCCCAAAAAATTCTTTAATTCTTTTAATTCCATCTTCAGTAGTAAAAACAGGTAATTTTGGAATATTCATACGGTGAAAGTCTTTTTTCATTACTATTGATGAGTAAGACTTAAGTAATTCATAAAGAGTTAGTTTATATTCTGCATTATGAATAGATCTTATATTACCTTTAATACCTCTCATGAAAATATCTCTACCTAATCTTTTTCTTTTAAGCATTTGATCTGATAATAAACGAATTAATTCTAATTTTTTTAGTTGTAATTTTAATTTTTCTGCAACTTCTAAAACTTTAAACTCTTCCTCAGGATCACTCGGTAATAAAAGTTTAGATTTTAAATAAGTTAACCAGGTTGCCATTAATAAGTATTCAGAAGCAGCCTCTAAATTCAAATCTTTTTCATTTGTGATATATTCATGAAATTGATCAGCTAACTTTGTAATAGATATATTTTCAAGATCTACTTTTTGAGCTTTAGCTAAATCTAATAGAATGTCTAAAGGACCCTGATAGTTATTTAAATTTACATTAAAGTTTGAAGAATCTAAATTTTCCATAACTAATATTATCTTATAAATTTATAAAATTGTGATGTTTTTTTAATAATAAATTTGGATACAAGAGGGGAATTTTCGCCAACAATACACATTTCATTAAATTTACCATTGCAATGAAGGACTAAATTACAACCTGCATCAAAAGCTTTAAGTGTATTTATTTTTGTAGAATATTTTAATCCCTTCATAGAAATATCATCAGACATTAAAATATTATGAAACTTAATATCATTTCTTATAAGTTGAATTATTTTTTTTGAATGTGTTACTGTGTTAATAGTGTCTATATCTTTAAAGATGATATGTGCTGTCATAGCTAAAAAACTTTTTTTTTTTTTAAATGCATAAAAGTCTTTTTTTTTTAAATGACTCAATTTTACTTTAACTATTGGTGTAGACTTGTGACTGTCAACTTTTGCAAGACCATGTCCTGGAATATGTTTAATAACAGTTCCAATATTATTTAAATGATAATTTTTAATACAAATATCGCCAATTTTTGAAACTAACTTTGGATCATTTGAAAATGATCTGTCTCCAATAATTTTATTTGCACCTTTAACTCTTATATCTAAAACAGGAACTGTATTAACATTTACACCAATCAATTTTAATATTTGTGAAGTTTGATTAATAAAGATTTTGTAATATTCTTTAAATTTTTTAAAATCTTTTTTATAAAGTTTTCCAAAAAATTCACCAGTAAATATATCAGTATTAAAAAATGGACTTAATCTATTTACACGACCACCTTCTTGATCGATTAATATAGGGTAATTCTCATCTTTAAAAATTTGTCTGATTTCAGTTGTTAGTTTTTTTGTTTGTTTTATTGATTTAATATTTCGTGAAAATAATATAATTCCCCACGGTTTATATTTAATCAAAAATTTTTTTTCTTTAGAGTGTAATTTAGTTGATTTTATTCCAGTTATAAAAGAACGTCTTTTATTGATTGTCATTGATTAATTCCCAAAAATTGTAATTTTTTTTGTTTTTATCAATTGTTTTTTCAACATATTCAATAATATCATTTGTGTCATTTTCCAATAACATTAATTTTTTTGAGTAAACTATTATCTTTTTATCATTTTGTTCAAAAGCTCTAAATGATTTTTTTTTATTATCATCTGAAAAATAATATTGTAAAATTAGAAAAATAAATAAAGCAATAGTTAAGATAAATAATAAATATTTCAATTCTCTCAACATTACATTTTTTCTGGAGTGTCAACTCCTACAATATTCATTCCAGATTTAATTACATTTGATATAATTTTCAAAAATACCAGCTTGTCGTCTGAAATTTTTCTTTTATCATTAATAAATCTTTTGCTTTCATCATCTTTCCCTAAATTCCAATATGAATGAAATTCTGATGAAAGTTCATATAAATAAATGGGTATTCTATGCGGCTCTAATCTTAAACTTGATACTTCAATACATTTTGGCCATTCTGAAATTTTTTTCAAAATTTTAATTTCAGCATCACTATATTTAAAATTATATTTTTTAACATTCAAATCTTTATTGATATCTAATTCTACATGTCTAAATACAGACGATATTCTGGCATAGCAATACTGAACATAGTAAAGTGGGTTATCTTTTGATTTTTCTTTAACTTTTGTAAAATCAAAATCTAATTCAACATCACTACTTCTATTTAACATTATAAACCTAGTGGCATCTTTACCTACTTCAGTAATTAAATCCTCAACTGTAATATAGTCTCCTTTTCTTTTAGACATCTTAAAAGGTTTTCCATCTTTAACTAGCTTTACAAGCTGACTAACTTTACAAATAATTTTATTTTTTTTATTTGATAAAGCCTCTACTACAGAAGTAATTCTTTTTATATATCCAGCATGGTCTGCACCAAGTATATTAATTAATTTATCAAAATTTCTATTGAGTTTATTGTTATGGTAAGCAACGTCACTTGCAAAATAGGTCCAAGACATATCATTTTTTTGCAGAGCTCTATCTTTATCATCTCCATAGTTTGTTGATTTAAATAAAAGTTGCTTTCTTTCTATCCACTTAGTTTCATCTTCTTTTTTGGGTGCTTGTATTTTACCTTCATACACTAGTTTTTTTTTCTTTAAATAATCAATAACCTTTTCTACTTCATTGTTCTTAACAAGTTGTGTTTCACTAATAAATTTGTCATGAACAATACCTAAAGATTGTAAGTTTTTTTTAATTAATTTTAACGACTCTGCTACGGCTAAAATCGTGAGATCTTTTGAAATTGCATCAAAATTTTCAAAATTTATCTTTTTATTGTTTTGGATAATATTATTAGCAATATCGATTAGATAATCACCTGGATATAAATCAGTATTTTCTGTGGGGAATTTTTCATTATTTAATTTTTCTCTAATTCTTAAAAAAACAGATTTTGTAAAATTAATAATTTGGTTACCATAATCATTTACATAATATTCTTTTGAAACATTATGTTTATTGAAAATAAGTATATTTGAAATTACATCACCTAATATAGCACCTCTACAATGACCAACATGTAAAGGACCAGTTGGATTTGCTGAAACAAATTCTATTAAATATTTTTGTTTTTTTTCTTTTGAATTTACACCAAAATTTTTATAGTTAGAATTAACTTCTTTAATAAAATTATTCCAATATTTAGAATTAAATTTAATATTTATAAAGCCAGGCTTAGCTACCGAGATCCTCTCTATATCTGAATCATTGCTTTTAATAACTTTTATTAACTGATCTGCTATATCTATTGGTGATTTTTTATTTATTTTAGACAATACCATTGAAACATTTGTCGAAATATCACAATTAAAATTTGAAGGTGGTATATCAACATTTATTCCATCTAAATTATCTGGCAATTTAATTAAGTCATCTTTACTTAAAGTTTTAACTAAACTTATAATTTTATCTAAGTATAAATCAAAAATATTCATTATATATTCTTATGTAATTTAATTGCAAATCTATCTGTCATACCGGAAATAAAATCTGCAATTGCTCTATATTTGTTTTTTTTCAGTTGTTCTTTTGTTAAAAATTTTCTAGGATTTTTTTTAATACTATTAAAAAGGTCCTTTATAATTTTTTTTCCATTATTATTTTTTATTAACACTTTATTATTATTATACATTTTGGATCTCAAAAAAAATCGAATTTCTTTTTCTATATCAATAAATTTTTCTGAAAAAATCACAATTGGTTTTTTTATTTCAAATACATCTTTTACAGATTTTACCTTATTCGTTTTTAAATTATCAATTGTATTTTTAATTAAATCTTTCACCATAAGATCAATAGAGTCTCTTATTATCTGATATATCAAAATTTCCTTATTATTTGTTTTTATATTTTTTTTATGAAAATTATAAATATCTTTAAAAAAATTGATTTCTATTAATTCATCTAAACTAATCATTTTTGCTCTTATTCCATCTTGAATATCATGATTATTATAAGCAATATCATCAGAAATTGCGGATATTTGCGCCTCCAATGAAGCTGATTGTTTAAATTTTATTTTATTGTTTAAATAGTTTAGCCCAATTAATTCTTTTACTAATGAAAGATCTGAAATAGGTCCATTGTGTTTTAACAATCCATCAATTGTTTCAATTGTAAGATTTAAACCTCTGAATTTAAGATATTTGTTTTCAAGAAACATTACAATTCTTAGTGTTTGGAGGTTGTGGTCAAAGCCACCATAATTTGACATACATTCATTTAATGAGTCTTCTCCTGCGTGTCCAAAAGGTGTGTGGCCTAAATCATGAGCCAAACTTAGAGTTTCTGCAAGATCATCATTTAAATTTAAGTGCTTAGCAATAGATCTTGCGATTTGAGCAACCTCAATAGAATGCGTAATTCTGGTTCTATAGTGGTCACCTTCTGTATTTACAAAAACTTGTGTTTTATGCTTTAATCTTCTGAATGATGCGCTATGAATTATCCTATCTCTATCACGTTGAAATGGTGATCTATAAAGTGAGTTAGGTTCTTTAAAAATCCGTCCTTTGCTTTTAAATAATCCAAGTTTTGAGTAATTTTTCATACTTTAAATTCAATAAATTGATACTATATTAGTTCTATCAGTGTTGAAAAATGATTAAAGAAATTAAATTTACAGATAAAGCTATAAAACAGATTAATAATTTGTTGTCAAAAAAAGATCATGGGTCTTTTTTTAGAATCGCTATCAAAGGTGGTGGATGTTCTGGTTTTCAATATGAATTTACATTTGATAAGAAATTAGGAGCAGATGATTTACAGCATGAGAATATACTTATAGATAAAACTTCTGCCGATTTACTAAAAGGGTCTGAGGTGGACTTTGTTTCAGAGTTAATAGGTGATCAATTCAAAATTTCCAACCCACAAAGTAAATCTTCCTGTGGTTGTGGTGTTTCTTTTTCAATATAATGATCATTACATCTTGGAATGTTAATTCTGTTAGAGCTCGTATTGATAATATAAAAGAATATTTAAAAAAGTTTTCTCCAGATGTTGTGATGATGCAAGAGATAAAAACTCAAGATGAAACTTTTCCTTATGATGATTTTTCAGCATTAGATTATGAAAGTCATGTGTTTGGTCAAAAGAGTTATAATGGTGTTGCGATAATTTCCAAACATAAATTAGAAAACATTAGAACTGATTTAATTAAAGATAAATTAAAACAATCAAGAATTATTTCTGCGGAAATTAAACATAAAAAAAAGACTATTCAGATTATAAATATCTATACGCCTAATGGTAATCCAGTTGATACAGACAAATATACATACAAAAAAAATTGGTTGGATAGCTTGATTAAACAATTAAAAACTCTTTCAAAAAAAAATGATAACATTATTCTAG
>Ga0115567_10000956_pt1 | contig 28653 bp, 39 predicted proteins | sample COGITO_mtgs_1204_2_FD_88679 | JGI IMG/M metagenome (GOLD analysis project Ga0115567, IMG submission 88679) | Pelagic marine microbial communities from North Sea - COGITO_mtgs_120412 | ecosystem: Environmental > Aquatic > Marine > Epipelagic | place: Germany:Helgoland, sampling site Kabeltonne... | reverse complement strand
TGGCGCCCGCCGGGAGCCATCGACTCGCTCACAGGCGGGCGCGGCGCGCCGGGCGGCGGAGGCGGAAGCGCGCGGGTGCCGGCGTTCCCCGCCGGAGTAGGCGCGGCGCTCGACCGGCGGGTGCGCGACCTCGCATTCCTGGCGCGAGCCGCGCAGGACGGGCTGGTGACGGAGGGCACGCCGCTTCGCGTGGTGGTGGAGTTCTGCACCTCGGAGCACTACTCGCGGCGACACGACACCGCTCGTTACGCCGAGCTCTTCGAGCGCCTCGCCGGCGCGCTGCACGAGCAGCTCAGCGGGCGGCGTTTCGAACTGCTCGACAACCGCGCGGCCGCGGCCGCGCCGCCGATGGACCCGCGGCCAGGCGCGTTCGAGGTGTACGTGGAGTGGGACGACGCCGGGGGGCGCACGCACACCGTCGTGCTCTTCTCCAAGCTCGAGACCATGCGCTACCCGCGCCCTGCGCAGGTGGCCGCGCGGCTCGGCGCGCTCCTTGCGGGCAACGAGGACGCGTCGGGGATCGCCGACGACGACATGCTGCCCTAGGGCGGAGGGGGTGGGGGGCAGGGCGTAAGGCCTGCGGTAGCGTGAGAGTTTGGGGCGAGATATTACCTAGCAGTTGCAAAATAGTGCAAGAGCTAGCGCAGCTGCTGCCGACACCATCACCGGACCCTAGCTGCTGCGATGGGAGTTTCTTGGGGCTACATGTTTTTTGTGACAAGAGGCGCAACTTCCCCCACCTCGTCGCCGCTGCTGGGCTCTCTCCCTCTCTTTCTCTATCCTTCTCCTGCACACCCTATATCTTACCTACGCTTCGCCGTGCTGCGTCGAGCTGCGGGTGCCCGCCGAGCCCAATCACCTCTGCTGCCGTCATGACCCGAGCCTCCCTGACACGCACACAGACCAACGAAGGCGTGAGCGCGCATCCTTGGACCATACACATCAACCAAAATTAAAGGAAGCAGTTCTGTGAGGGCCAAGAGAGCAAAAAATGTGGCTATGGGACGATTCTGGGGCGTGTTTCAGCCCCGGGATGCGTTCACACACCGCTCGTTTGTGTACTGGATCACTGCCGAGTCGTTGTGCGGAACGTAAGCGACGAATGTGTACGTTGGCTTACCAGCATCCACTGGTTTCCTGCATGGGCCACCCGAGTTACAACCCCGGATCACGCTCAAGGCGTGTTGCTTCTCCGGTTTCAGGGCACATCCGCTCCGAAGGAGGATCCTCACAGCCTGGGGGCAGACGTTCCTGCAGCACACTGCGGAACGTGGAGGGGTATCACGGACCGGAATGTCCCCGACAAATGCGAGCGGAGAGCCGCGTATGCTGCGCCTGAGACGGCGACCGCGCCCACGAGCGCCCGCGTGCTCATAGGATCGTGCGCGTTTCTGTTTCCGACCGAGCGCAAAAGAAACGGGGGGCCGAAAACCTTTCCTCGGGCGGGCCGGCTCCCGCTAAAATCTTAAAAGCCTCGTTTATCTCTACTTGTAAGTTGTAAGTGTCCCTATCTCTCGCGAACGAAGACCCTCTCGGTGGGCGGATCGAGGGCGAGCAATTTGGAGGCACACCAGCATCCTTTCAAGCGAGCGAATAAAACCGCCACCCGCTGACGCACGCACACGACGCCACGCGCACCACCTCCTGGGGGCAGCCGTGGCACGGCCACATTGCCGACCTTGGCCAATTGCTGCGCGAGCGGCCTACGCTATCGCTATCTAATGCCTTGAATGTGGCCACTTGAAGACCCGCTTCAACCTTTTCCCCCACCCCACCCCATGCTCAGTCGTCCTCACCCTTGTACAGCGGGAACTCTCTGTCACCCTGGCCCTGTCGCACGGTTCGGGCATCAGCGCAGGCAGGAACCAGCACGCTGTCTGCCGCACGGTTGCAGGAAGTGTGGGCGCTCACAAAGATCCGGTCTCCAAGATCACGCACGCCATCCACCGTGTTCTTGGCGCCAACAAGCACCGCCTCCAGCGTCGTTGCACCGCGCCGCGTGACCGAGCGCTTCACCCTGCGCCAAGGCCGGCAGTCAGCACCGTGTCGGCATCTGCGCTGCACCCCCGCATTTCGCTCCATGCACGGCTCCCGCCCCCATCGCGTCACCCCCGCCGCCGTGCATACGCGCGGCAGGGGCGGGCAAGGCGCGCGCCTGTCGCCTTCGAGCTTGAGCTTCCACTGCGCCGTGCGCCAGTTAAGCGAGGAGATGGTCTCGCCCCATGTCGGCGCAGTCCCGCCCTCTCCGCGCGGCCGTCTACGCACCCCCTCCACTTCCTCCTCCTCCTCCTCGTCATCCTCCTCCTCCTCATCTTGCTCGGAGCCTACGAGCCTGCGGCGGCCCTTACTGTCGCGCTGACCCTGGCAGAGCGCCACCCACGCGCTTCGCGACGAGAACAGCTGCGCAGTGCAGAGGCGCCCGCCTCCCGCCTCCTCCTGCCCACAGAGTATGCGCGATCAGCGTCAGCACAGCCCGCCACACACCCCTCCCCAGCAGCGCAGGGCGCAGCGGGGGAGGCTCAGAGCGGGCCGCGCGCCTCGCTCGCAGGCTCCTCCCCCGACGTCTCTTCGTCGTCCGAGTCCACGTCATCCCAGTCAGGCTGCGCCGCCCGCCCGCCATTACACCCTCGCGCGTCGGCCATTTCACCGCGCGGACATAGCGCAACCCCCTGGCAGTGGCCACGCTATGGCGGCAGCGGCACCTCTTCGCGCGTCGGCGCCGCGAACTTGACGCCCTTGGCGCGCGCGCCCGCCTGCTTCTTTTTGGCGAGTCCGCCCACGCGCGGCGCGGCGCGCGATGCGGCACGCTCGTCCTCGACCTGCGCCGCCTTCAGAGCCACGCCCGCCACGCTGGGGCGCACGGCCAGGGCACACGCATCACGGTTTCGGGCTTCAGGTCTAGTTGTGCTGCTCCGGCCACCGACATGCATGGCGTGGAACATGTTGCATCGCCTCGCGCTTGAACACTGAAGGAGTGGCTGGCCAACCTCTTGAATTTCGTCGGCCGTGGCACCGCCGTCGAGACCCGCCCTATCCCAGGTTTCAGCCGACACGTGTTTGACCATCTGTCGCCTCCGCGCCGGTTCAGTGCAGCGCTCAACTCTCGCAAGAACTGCGGCGCGCCCCCATCCTCCTCATCCTGCAAGGGGTCTTGGATCCGCAGCCCTCCCCAAATCCCCACCCGATCGATCCCACCAGGGGCGGCACGCGCCTGCTTGACCGCGAGGTCAGCTAGCCGCCCGGTGATGCCGCCCTTGCCCTTTACCGCGCCAGGCACGGCGCCAGGCGCGGCCTGCACGCGCCGGGCCCGCGCGGCCTCCTCCTCCTCCTCCAGCTCGTCGTCCGAGCCCTGCGAGCTACAGCTTCCCGAGGAGGACTCCAGCCCGTCCTGGTCCGCCACCAGGCTGCCGGCCCCGCTGGAGCAATTGCTAGAGCCCGCGCCAGCGCGCCGCTGCTGCACGTACGCGTCGAGGTCGCCAGTCGCGGGCTGTGCGGGCGCAGCAGAGCGCCGTGCTCCGCCGCCCCCGTCCGCATCGGCGTTGCTGCCGCGCAGCGCCACACTTGCATGCGAGGCAACGCGGCGGCGCCCTCCCACGCGCGGCCCCTTGTCCTCGGAGTCCTCGCCCGACGACTCGTGCTCCTGAAACGCTGCGTCGGGCACGACATCATGCCCGCCAGCCGCGCCCTGCGGGGGCGGTGCCGACTCGATACCCTGCGGCGCCCGCGCGCGCGTCAGCCGCCGCCTGCCTGGCGACGGCCGGGATGGTCGCCCGGAGCCTGGCGCGGGCGAGGAGGGCGAGAGAGTGTATCCAAATAAACTCCAAAGAGCACCGAGGGTGGGCCCGGCGAGTCGGGAGCACGCCTGCTCGGAGAGGCGTGACGCGCGCGTCGTTACGTTAGCCGCACGGAACTCGCTGTCCTCGATCTCCCGCACCTGTGCCGCCGATAGCCCGTACCTGCCGTACACCCCCCGCGCATGAACTCATCAACACCGCCCTGCTGACGTACTCGCAGCCGCGGGCCCATGCGGGGCGGGGCGGGGCGAGGCCGGGCGGGGTGGCAGACAGGAGGCGCACCACTCGTCTATCCAGAGGTAGATGCTCCGGTGAGAGGAGAGGAACAGGTCGCGTTCGTAATCAAGAACAAAGTCTTCGACCTGCGCACAGAGCCACCGCGCCACACCTCAGCCCAGCGGCGACAGCGGCTGCAGCAACATCGCGCCAGGTAGTGGAGGGCGACAAGGTGGGGCGGGTTTGCACGAGCTCTAGCGAGCGGGCGCGGGCGGCAAGAACCTTTCTCCGGAGGCCGAAATAGTCGAAGGAGGCGCGCACGAGCTTGTAGCAGCACCTGCGAAGGCATTGGCGATAGTGGGCCCGTGAGCTGATTCTTGCGGGATGCATTCGTGCTTGCGTCGCAAATTTCGGCGCCCGTGCCACTCTCGACCAGGCGGCGGCACGCGCTGTGGCACGATCGGAGCGAACGCACGGGCACGGGCGGGAGGGAAAGGGTGCGAGGGCGAACATGATCGGCCGGGCGTTCTTGGTCCAATTCTTCTTGAGCGGCCTGGCACGGCGCGCACGTTAAGCGTGCCGCGCAGCCTCCCCTGGCTGGCCGCAGGTTCCCGCACTGGCGAGCAGCATTCGGAGGTGTGGAGCGGAGAGCCACAGGCAAGTCTGGGGATGCGGCAGGGAGTGGAGGGGACCCGCGGCCAGTCTTGATGGACTTGAAGCGGCATGGGTCCTCGTTGGGCGCGGTGTTGGGCAAAAGGGTTCCCCCGATCTCGATGTACTCCACCTGTTTGCGGCACGCGTTCAGCCAGCCCGCGCACGGGGGTATGAGGGGGCGCGCGCCTGGGGGCGTTTGGGGCGGAGGCGACGTGACCTCGCGGTTCTTGAGCTCCTTGCTGCCGAGATTGAGGGCATTATCCTGTCACCCGCCGCTTCAGGCAGGCAGCAACGCCGGTATTGCAAGAACAGGCGCAGCGCCCGCCGCGATTGAAATGCGTTGCAGTGGCTCGAGGCTTGGGCGCTGCCTCGTCGGTGTACTTGAGATGCTGCGACTCGATAGTGACCTGCAGCGGGCGAACGATCACACACAGGGCATGGTCACTCCAGCACTCAGCCAACTAGAGCGCAGATAGGATATGCGACAGTGCGCGCATGAATGCCACTCAACCAACAACGCTGTGAACGCTCGCAGAACTTGTCCCAGAGACCCACTGCCCGACACTGGCGTGCGTAACCTTGAACTTTTTGAACATCTCGAGGGTGAGTGTGGTCTGGATGTATGGGAAGCAGTTGAAGCTCTCCTCACGGAGGCGGGCCTTGTCCTGTTCGGGCAGCAGCAGCTCAGCGCTGCGCCCGCGGATCGCGCGAAGCCTGCGGGCCTGGGGAACACCTCTGGGATCAGCATCTTCAGCCAGCCGGGAAGCTTGCCGTGGATGCTGTACATCTTGAGCGTGTACGTCCCTTTGCCAAACTTGGGGTGGTTGCACGGTTCGTTCCTGCCATGAGCGGGCCCGGGTGGATATGACGGTGCGAATCTGGTTGCGAGGATCCAGCGCCAACAAGCAAGCGGGTTGTGCACAAGGAGCAGTATTAGGATGGCATCTCGGGCCTATGACTCTGGATCCCGACACCAGCGTGTGGCCGAGAGCGACTCTTCCTGGCTTCTGAGCGTTGGCTCTTTGGTCAGATCCCTAATGCGCCCCAAACCGATGCGAGCTTCCGAACCCTACAGGCGATGACACAGGGCACTGGCGAAAGAGGGCGCGAGCGGGGCACACTTCAGGACTTCGACCCCGGCACCTTCCTGATCCTGCGTCTCCATCCTCGATTTCTTGGCGGTCATGTACAGCTGCGCCAGTTGGTATTCCTCTACAGTGAGCGGCATGGGAATCCGGTACTCCCGGATCTTGCCCATTGTGCCGTGCGGCACAGGCGGGTCGCCAAGCAGTCACGCAAACTCTTCGCCGGAGTGCGCCGAATTCACTGTGTAGCCGCACACGCAAGTCCGACAAGGACACGCCTTCGATGGTCGGGCTCCCAATGAGCGCTACAGTTTAAATGCGAAAGATGACAAGGTTTACTTTCCGAGGTCCAGTTAGGTGACCTTGACCTCGATGATCGTCGGACCCTGCAGTGACTAAAGCCTCAGCCACATGCATCTGCAGACATGAACCGACAGCTTTCACACGACCTCTACCTTCGGCGAGACTGGGCTAGTCCCGAGAAAACACTATACTCAGTGGCTGTGCAGTGTGGTGCAGTGCCGTACCCAAGGACTGGTGTGAGGGCAACGATATGGCGTGCGCAATCACGTCGGGGCGAAAGTCCTGCAGCGACCCCCCCTACTCCACTTTTCGGCGAATCCGTGGCCACTGTAGCGCACCTAGGGCACTCTCCTGCTGCGCTGATCACGCGCCTGCGCCTCATCTTGCTCCCTGGCCTGACCTGTCCAACGCCGTCCCGCGGTGCTGGTGCAGAACAGATCCTGGCATTAGCCTGCCTCACGAGTTGGTTTTTCGTCTTCACTGAGGCGCGCAGGGCATGCACTCTACATACCACCAACCGCACAAATGACATCTGTTGTGGCGGCGTCGGCTCCTAGGCGACCGATGTAGGCCGCAGTCATCAACAGTGTCTGCTGCCCCCAGCTGCAGTGCGCCATGCGAATGCGGTAGCTGACCATAGCCAGCACTGCGTGTTCCACGCTGCGTGCAGACAGCGTCGCGTAGCTGTGGTAGACGATATTGCGCGTTCTCTGGCTTGCAAAGAGAGTGGAGGCACTTACTCAGAAATCTCCATGTAGTTGCCAGCGAAGTCGAGACCCGGCGTGCACGACTGGCAGCCGGTGCAGCCTGAGGAAGTTCACGCTCCCGTTAAAATCCAGAACAAATTTCCTTCAGCACCTCGGCTCGGTGCATGTGTGTGTTTGACACCGCTGCGCAGCGTCTCGGATGGCTGCTCTCTAGCCGAAGGGGAAGGGGAAATGCACCGTCGAAAGTGCCCCAGTAGGTAACCTCCGGAACCTCGGCCGGGCGGCAGTCAACGGTCCCGGTCGTCCAGTCCAGGGCCCGGAAGGGGGCAAGCTGCGGGCAGAAACGTAGACCGGTCAGCGGTCCCGCTGTCACAGCTCACTCGCAGACTGCGCGACGCTCGCTCCATGGCACAGCTTGCAGGCGGCACGCGCAGATGCGACACACCGTTCAATGCTGCCACACAGCGTGTTCGGGGAGAATCGGGGCGAATGGGAGATGGGCAGCGCACACACCTTGAACAGCATCCTGGCCTTTCGCTAGCTCTTACCCCACTTTTCAAAAGCGGAAAATGGCGATCGGTGAAAGTCAACAAGAAAACCAAAAGCAGTTGAACCACGCCTCAATCAAATTTTAAAACTTGAGCTCTCAAAACAATCAACTCTGAATGGGGCTTTCCCGCTCGCCGCCCCCTGGCGGAGCAGCTGAACCGCGGATCAGTCGACCTGCAACGCTTACACGGCTTGGCTCAGGATGTGCGTCGACAGCCTCCCCGATTCTGAGGTTCCTGTTCCAAACCTTCCGATCCCAGGACTCTCATCGCAGCAGCCTTCTGGGAGCATTCCTTAAAGACCTCTGGAGCGCTCATGTGCGCACGCCGTGCTGACTCGTATTTTTCTGCTCGAAACACACAGGAATGCGGTTGCGCGCACTCCATTCCAGGATCTCCCATCTAACCAAGCCGATTTGCCCGCACAAAGCGAAAGTGCGACACCTACGCCGGGGATGAAAAGGAGGCGCGCCGGGGCCGCGACGGTCGGGCGCGAGGCACATGGCAGCGGAGTAGTTGAGAGCAACATACGTGTATACATTCGCACGCGCCCCTCTGCGACTGTCCAAGGAGAGACCTGTATATCGCTAGACCCCGAGCACTCGAGGCTGACCCTGAACCCGAACGGCGGCGGGGCGCGGGCGGGCACGCCCGTGCGCTCGCGGGAGGGCGGAACTCCTCGCGGCGTGGGCACTCCGCGCGCGGGCGGGGTGAGCACGCCGCGGGGAAACGGCGGCGGGCCGGACTCGTTCCACTTTGAGGACGGGGTGCTCCCCGAGGACGTGACACAGGACCAGGTCTTTGAGCGCGTGGGGCGCCCCGCCGCCGAGGCCGTTCTCGCCGGGTTCAACGTCACCGTCTTCGCGTACGGGCAGACAGGGTGAGTCTCCCATGCTCTGCGCCTGCCGCCGTGCCCCTGCCGCCCTCGCCCTCACGAGGGGCGGTTGACCGTGCGAGCGCACTGCAGAGCCGGGAAGACGCATACGGTGTACGGCGACGGAGGAGGGGGCGACCGCAGCGCGGAGCTCGGCGGCGAGGAGCTGGTAGAGGGCGACACGGGCCTCACGGGGCGCGTGATGGAGCTCATGCTCGCGGAGGGCAAGGCGGGCGCGGATGGCGAGGAGTGCATCGCATCGCGCTTCGCCCTCTCGCTGCTCGACATCTACGACGAGAAGGCGCTGCGCCCGCCTGTCCCTCGAGCTTCCCCTCGCCCCCCCCTCGCCCCTAGCGCCCCTCGAGGCCGCTGCGAAGCCTCACGCGCCCCTGCCCTGTCGCGCCGCGCTGACGCGCGCGCCGCGCTGCAGGTGACGGATCTCTTCGACCCGCCGCGCGAGAAGAAGGTGCGCGAGGCGCCCGACGGCGTGTACGTCGAAGGTGTCGAGTGGCGCCCCTTGCTGACCACGGCGCAGGGGCTCGCGCGGCTTCGTGACGGTCTCAAGGGCCGCCACGTTTGCTCGACCAAGATGAACTCGGTCAGCAGCCGCTCGCACACGATCTGCCAGCTGCGCGCGTCGCGCGACTACCCGCAGCCGTCGGGCGAGGTCGTCACGCGCACCGGCGTCCTCACGGTCGTGGACCTCTGCGGCTCCGAGCGCGTGAAGAAAAGCGCGGTCGGCGGCGCCAGGTCCGTCCGCGCCCCGCTGCATGCGGCCTGTGGCGCTGTACTCGCGGCAGGCTTGGACGCGGTCGCAGCGCGCAGGGCGGTGGTGCAGATCGGCTCACCACGGCGGTGGGCAGGCTGAAGGAGGCTATCAACATCAACACCTCGCTCTCCGCGCTCAAGACCGTGATCGAGTCCATCGGCGCGGGGGCCGGGCACGTGCCCTACCGCTCGAGCAAGCTGACGTGGCTGCTCAAGGACTGCATCGGTGGCAACGCGCGCGTCGCGGTCATGGCGCACATCAACCCGGCCGGGTCGCACCACTTCGAGACGCTGTCGACGCTCCGCTTCGTCTCCATGGTCAAGACCGTCAAGACGCGCTCGAGCAAGAACGAGCGCCTCAAAAGCGAGGAGGAGCGTGCCGAGGACTCGGCCGTCGCGGTGCCCGCCGCCCCCACCCCCCCGCCGCCGCCCCGCCGCCCCGTCGGCCTGTGCGAGCGTGCCCCTGATCAATCCGCCGCACCACAGGCTGCGCTCGAAGCAGAGGCGCGGCGCCTCCTTGCGCTCGAAGGGGCGGTGGCGCCTGCGGGGCGCCCGGCGTGCGTGGACATGGCCACTCAAGTCTCGCCGGCGCGCGCGGCGGGCGGAGGCCTGTGGGAAGCCAAGACGGCGCTTCGGGAGCTGCGGGCGCTTGCGGATGCCGGTGAGATCGCGCCGCGGGAGTATCGCCGCGCGCGCAGCCGTGCGCTCGCGACGTGGTTCCCCGAGTCGGTGTGGGGTGGTGCGCCAGGGGAGCCGGCGCAGGGAGAGTGGTCAGATGCCAGCGACGAGGAGGAGCGAGCGGGGGACAAGGAGGGGTGGGACGCCGCATCGGCCGGTAGTGCAGAGCGGCGGCGGCAGGAGGGCGCGGGCGCGCTGGGGCTTGCCGTCACGCTGCACGTCGCAGTCCCAGCAGTCCGCGCGGCGGGCGCCGGCGAGGACGCGGGGGCGCAACATAGCGTGCTGGAGCTGTGCGTGCGCCGGACGGCCCTGCTGGGCACAGTGGCGGCGGTGGTCGCGTCCAGCGTCGCAGGTGCTGGAGGTGGGGCGGAGGCGCCTCAGCTTGCTAGGGACGAGAGCGGCGCGGCCCCACTCGAACACGCGCTTTCAGTCGATGCTGCAGGGCTCGAGGACGGAACGCGGCTGCGTGCGGTGTTCCTGGGCGGCGAGGAGGGGCGCCTCTAGCTTCGCGCGGTTGCGTTCATGCGCAAGTGGGTAAATGCGGCGCCTGGATGCGCTGCGCGCTGCCATCCCAGGGAATCGACGCTCTGTGAAGGATGACGGAAGCGCGCATGGCAGGAAAATCGCGTTTGTACGCGCTGACGATTCACTGCAAACGCTACAGCCACGTCATGCCTGACTACCCTTCCGCTTCTGCATGAGCATTCGCACCATCTCGCGCGCTTCTCGCCGCACTGTGCCCAAGGCTTCCGCGCCGGCCGGCCCCGTCCTAGACGACGCTGGCACCTCCGCCACACTGATTGTCCGGGCCTTGCGAGCACCCGCACGCCCCCTCTCACCTACCATTCCAGCTCTCCTACCGTGCTGCAGTATATGCTGTGGGGAAGTATGAACCTCGCGTCGGCCTTCCGGGTGCCCCCGTGCCTCGGATGCAGCGCCAGGCGGCAAGACGACGCCCTCGTCGGAGCCGGCATGCGACCTGTAGTTTGAGCGAACAGCTCGACCCCGTGACTCTATGTGCCTCTGGTGCAGCCCCGAGCCTCCTCGCACCGCATCCTTTGCCGTGTGATGCTCCTCGGGGGCAGCGGCTCTCGTGTCGCCGTGGCTCGACCAGTGGTGAGTCTTGCCCAGGATGCCATCCACACGGTCAACCTGAGCAGCAAATTTCTTGATCGCCGCAAGGCGCCCGAAAGCGGTGTCGAAATTTGTGCGCGCCTGGAAGCTACTGACAGGCTTTGCGGTCCGCCCGTTGAACGCGGAGGCCTGCTCTTCGAGCTTGTGCATCATTCCAAACGCCAGGTTTTCGCGGGTGGCCACCGACCCCCCCGACCCGACCAGGGACGTCGGCACAGACGCGCCTGACCAGACGAGCGCTGCGGCAAGGACGATCGCCGCCGCCGCCAGCGCCACCGCGGCCGCCGCAGAGCTACACGACATGAGCGAGAGGGCTGGCGACGAAGCGAAGGGACAACAAAGCAACTCGGCCGACTAAGCTTTTTCCTAAACCTTACAAAAAGTAGACACCGAAAGTGGCCGCATTCAAAGGCACGAGATGCCATCGCTCTCTCGGACGAGGATGTGTGCCGGTTTTTCCCCGGTTCCCAGAACGAAACGATCCAGAAACGATCCTGAGCTGATCCACAACAGGTCTAGAAATCGTTTCGCTGATCGGACGCGACCAGCGATTAGCCACAAGGTTGTGGCCCAAAACCCCTTCCAGCGCCCGCAGCCTCCGACTCACGCCCCTAGGGAGGCGTAGACCACCATCGTGAACCGATCCGTACAGACGTCCACGAGCGGGTCGGTCGCCACACCATGGCCCTCGAGATGCTTGTCAGCCAAGAAACGCAGCTCACGCTGCCGCCGATGTTCAGCAGTGCCCCCAAGGCCACGTCTAGCAACGCCGCTTCACTTGCCGGCTTGCCGTCACCAGCTTCCAGCATCGCTCGCTTTGCCAACGAGCAGAGTGCCGCTGCTGCAACGAAACTCACGGCGCACGAGTCCGCGTGTTCAACGCCGCCCGCACAGCCCCGTCCATCTGCTGGCGCCGGCGACATGTCTGTCTTGCCAGGACTGCCGCTCTGCCTGAATCCGGGCTTGGGCGTCGGACCTCAAGTGGCATTGCCACACCCCATGCTGGGTGCCTGCCTTATTGGCTCGGGGACCAACCCTGCGCATGCGATGGCGGCAAGCCTACTTCACCACATGCAAATGATGCGCTCGACCGAGGAAGCACTCTTGCAGACGTTCGTCGCGCAGCAATTGGCGAAGGGCGGCGATGTGGCCGTGCCGCTGACGGCACCCGGAATCCCGGTTCCCGGATTTCCGGTCGCAGCGTCTTCCAGCATGGTGTACCGACCACACGGTGCCCCGCGCCTCCCGGACTTCATGACCACGAGCTGCCTTGCGGACTTCGGTGTCAAGGGGACTCAGCCTGCGAGCACTGGCAAGCGCTTCCGCGAACCTGGGCTCCAGGTTGCACGCAAGAAGCGCTCCTACGTGAAGGCGGCTTGCACCCAGTGCCGAGCATCGCACCTTGCGTGCGACGACGGGCAACCTTGCCGCAACTGTACGCGCAACGGATGCGCGTGCGAGCGCAGCGAGGAGGTGCAGGTCTTCGTGCCTCCCTCACTCGACGAGGTGCACAGCGGGTTGGATGCGAGCAAGCACGGAGCCTCGGTCGTGATCACCGACACAAGCGAGGCCGGCGCGAATGGCATGACGCGCAAATATGTCAGGGCGGCGTGCTCGTGCTGCCGCAAGGCCCACGTCGCCTGCGACAACTTCCGGCCATGCCGCGCCTGCATGCGCGCGGGGCTGCCCTGCGAAGAGGTGCGCTCGCAGCGCCGCAGGCGCTATCTCCCGACCGCGCGGACGACGAATTTCCCCCCGACAGCTTGCTCCGAACCGTCGTCGCCGTCTCTGTCTGCGCAAGACACGGAGGCGCCCATGTCACCTTCGTCGAGCCCTGAGCGCGAGCGCTCAGGATCGCTGAACCCGAATGCCTGAAGGCGGCGGATGGCTGTCGAACGCGAAGCATTTTAAGTAAGTGATAAGAGTGTAATGAAAATGAATTTTCTCATCCGAGCGATGCTTGGCGCTGCGTCATGCGCGTAGCCTGTGGCCGTGACTGCGAGTATGAATAACCTCGTACAGACCGGGTATCGAAAACTGAACCAGACCAGATAGGCACGCAAACCCCCGGAACAGAAAAACACAACTAGGACCGCGAAAAACACGGCCGGGAGCCTCCTCAAGCATTATCGCCCAGCACATCCGCATACGACTCACCGCCCGCTGAGACCGCCACCGCCCGCGCCACAGGGGCCTGGGCCAACGCCAGAGGTGGAGGAGCCGGCGCCGCACCCGCGACCAGGAGAGCTGCAGCCGGGGGCGGAGGCACCGCAGCCGCGTCCACGACCCTGAGGGACTCGAACGCGCGCACACACCCAGCCTGCATCGCGACGAGGGAGAACAGGTGAGAGAGAGAGTGTGTATTGAATAACCTCGTACAGACCGGGTATCATACAACCAAACCAAACCGATAGGCACGCAAAACCCCCAAAACGGGGGAACACCACAACCCAGACCGCGAAAAAACCACGGCCGGGAGCCTCCTCATTCTGCACCGCCCAGCACGCCCGCATACGACGCACAGCCCGCCGAGACCGCCACCGCCTGCACCACCGGGGCCGCGAACGCAACCGAAGACGGGAGAGCCAGCACCGCACCCACGCCCGGGAGAGCCGCGGCCGAGGCCGGGGGCACCGCCGCCCCGCCCCCGCACCGGAGAGCCTCGAACGCACAGACACCCAGCCTTCGTCGCGAACAGGTTATGGGCGCTCCAAGTTTTTTCACGGTTTTTTCCTGTCTTCGCCCCGCAGGCGCCTTTGCCAGGGATCATCTCCTGTGTCGGCGATTCCACCGCCCAGAGCCCGACACAGGACGAAGTTTCTTTCCAGGGAGACATCGCCGTAGGAGTGCTGCTGTGTTTGAAATCCCAAAACGACTGTCCTGGACTGTCGAGCAGCTAAGCAGTTCCGGGCTGAGTCGGATAGTTCCTGCAGGAGGTCAGTATGCTCAAGGCTGTGTTCGGGAACAAGAACAAGACCTTCCGTCCCAAAAAGAACTTTGCGAAAGGCACTAAATTGTACCAGCTGCACAAGTATGCCAAGGCGACTGTAAAAGCGACGCTGGGAGCAGGAAACCTGCACGAGGCAGTGGTGCTCCCTGAGGGCGAGGACAAGAGCGAATGGCTAGCTGTGAACACAGTCGACTTCTTCAATCAGATCAACTTGCTCTACGGCAGCATCACTGAGTTCTGCACAAAGGAGTCATGTGCGTGCATGTCAGCAGGACCGCAGTATGAGTACCATTGGGCAGACGGCGTGAACATCAAGAAGCCCATTCAGTGCAGCGCTCCAGAATATGTTGACTACTTGATGACCTGGGTCCAGGCACAACTCGATGATGAATCGATGTTCCCCTCAGAGCTAGGTGCATCCGGACCCAGTGCCCAAAACCCGGGTCGTGTTGGGGTGGCCGATATCCGTCCTACCGGCGTGCTCATCTATGGCACTCTCCTGGCCAATCCGCGCGAATGCAGGGGTCCCTTTCCCGAAGGACTTCGAAGCGCGCGTGAAGAACATGTTCAAGCGGCTCTTCCGAATCTACGCGCACATGTGCCTTCCGGCGTCACCCCTTTTCTGTCTGCCTGCTCATTGTTCGGTGCGAATCTAATGTGCGCACGGGGAGCATGGGCAGGTACCACTCGCATATTGAAAAGATCATTGCGCTGGGAGCCGAGCCGCATCTCAACACGTGTTTCAAGCATTTCATGTACTTCATCCTTGAGTTTTCGTTGGTTGAACGGAAGGAGCTCGAGCCCCTCGCCGAGATCTGCACGGTACGTCCAGCAATGACTCTTCAATGGCCGAGTGTGTTTCTCTGCTCCCATGCGGTCTGAAGTGGCAGTAATGGCTATGCTTGATTGGACTAAGATCTTGTGCCCCCGTGATCCGCCGCAGGGACTCGGTTTGACCCTGCCTTCACGGTGATGTGGCGTAGCTCTCCTTGGCGACGAAGAGCTGCGTCTAGACGTAGGTTTGCTTCGGTCCTGCCGTCTGTTAGCCCAGACACCTACTAGCGAGGTCGATCACGCCAGATCGAGCTGGGTCGGACCCCCTTGCGCTGGACTCGGTGCGAGTGCAAAACATAGGTGTTGCACAAAATTCTTGCAGCGTGCCGTGTCATATTGATTTACTCATCGAACTCGCCGGCTATTGTACATGGGCGGCCAAAAACTCTAAAACAGTTGTCTCAAATTGTGTTCGATCGGTATCCCAGAGCTGGCAGTGCCCTGCACGCTGGCAGAACCACCTGCTTTTCACACACGATGCAAGCGCGAGCTTCTCGCTGTGCCAGTGCGGAACAATTTGGTCGTCCGTTCCATGCATGATCAGCACCGGCACGCGAACCTGGGCCCCGTACTAGTGTCCTAAGTAAAGACACATGTTGCACAATCAAATGTATCGCTGCAGGCCCCGGGACGGGCCTCTACGCTGTGTGGCGTTGGCGGTGTGGGGGCAGGCAGAGAGAGAAATTGATGTACCCGCGCAATGGCTTCCTCGGCACTTGGTGCTCCAGAGAGGTGCCGAAGCCGCGATGAGACTTTGGCGAGACATAGGATTCGTGTGATGAGACGAACGGGTAGGAGAAGCGTGAAGAGGAACGTGTTGCGTCTGCAAATCAGCGTTCGAAACCCAACGTTGTCTAGCACAAAGCTCGCCAGTGCGCGAATCGACATGAAAGGATTCTCCGCCACGACGCATTGCACCATTTGGTGTCCAGCCTCGTCGGTCGCCGTCGCCACAAGTGAGGATACTGCCCCGGTGCTGCACAAGAGAACAAGCGATCATCCCACTTTCCCGAATTATTAAGTAACAATTCGGTAGTCGCACGGCCGGTCATCAATGGCGCACCTGGTCCCAACCAATGCAATATGCATCGCGGGGAAAGTGGCCGTGGCCCAACGAACCGCAGCCCGCACATCCTCACTCTCGATCAGCCCCAGTGAAGTCCCGCCCCTGCCGCAACTCCCCGAGGTCCCGTGGGAATGGAAGTCGAAGGTCATACAGGTGTATCCTGCATCGAGGAGAAATGGACAATGGCGAAGCCATGCACGACGGTCGCGAGCGGCACCGTGGCTCATGAGAAGCAAACACTTCCGGTCCACTTTCGTTGGCCGAAACAGCCACCCACGGAGCGTGCAACCGTCAAGGGATGGGAATGCCACATCCTCGAAAGAGAGGCCCATCGCAGCCGGGCCTTTGACTGTCGCTAGTGGCCAGTAGGGACACATTTTTTCAGGGTCCTCGCTGAGTCCTTCTTCGGGCAAGGTGTTCACCTGCAGTGTTCCAGCAGTCGGCATCTGTGGGGTGCAGCAGCAGCAGCAGCAGCAGCAGCAGCAGCAGCAGCAGCAGCAGCAACAGCAGCAGCAGCAGCAGCAGCAGCAGCAGCAGCAGAGCACCTACAAACCGTTTGTAGTGGCATAAAGGCAAGGGCAAAGGGACGAACCAGAAAATTGGGAAAGAGAAGGTTATGGGTCATGAGCGCCGCCAGCTTATCCAGCGCTGCTAGGACTAGAAGTGCACCGCCTAAAGCGTTAGACTTGAAGGCAACGGCGACAGCGAGAATTATAGCAAGAACATGGCCCAAATTGCCGTCGCCAGACTTCGAGGCTTGAAGCTTCACACCCCGCAGCGGCTTGGCAGCAGCCATGCCAGAAACAACTTTTCTCTCTCTAACCAACAACACAGAGATGTCGAAATGCAAAAGGGTTGGATATGGAAAATCAATTTTCAAATTGAAGATTGTTGAAAATTGGCAGAGGGCGGCACACCCGCCAATTCGCCCGTGGTGGCAACGGCGGCTGAGAGTTGCCATCAATGCAAGACGACGTGATCTGCCTTGACGAGGACCCAAAGGATAAGAAGCAGGGCCAATCCCGTCAAGTTGTGGGTAGCAAGCGCAGGCATTCCTGCAAGGCTACAGGGGCCCGAAGGGCAGCGCCGAAGGCGAAGCCGCCAGACACAAAGATCGCATGTCCGGTCTGCCTGCGCCAATTCAGGAACCCCGATGAGGTCCAGATGCATGTTGGATGGTGTCTTGAGCAGAAAAGCAGTGAGGAGGTGAATAAGCATTCCTTGCAATCCGTGAGCGAATTTTGCCCCTCCAGCAAAAGACAACCCGCGGCGAGCCGTGCTTCAACCAACGCAAGGGCAGGCCCGGGAGCAGGTCGAAATACGTCGTTGAAAAGGCTGAGCCACGGTAGCGTCACAGCGAAGAAGCAAGTACTTGATGCTGCTGGTGAAATCCCTGGCGATACTCGACGAATGTTCGAACATGCGCCTGCGCCCACCACAGCCGGCCGGCACATCTCAGCCCAGGGAGGCAAGGAAAATGATGACGAAGGCTGGGTTTCTACCGAGCCAGTGAATGGTTCGTCGTCGGCTCATCACCAGCCAGGGAACATCGGCGAGAAGCTAGCGCTCAAGAGAGGCAAGCGCAGCCTCGGCTTGGCACGGCACAAAGTGCAGCTTGATGCGCAACACCCACAATCCGCATGTGACCCTACGGTAGCGAAGGTTTCGATTTCTACGACATACGACAAGGATCCTGTGAAAGTGTGTGCTACCTCACGGAGCGAAGGAAGCGCGGGTCGTGATTCACACGGCAGAGCGAGAGAAGGTGGGTCGAAATACCACGTTCTGCCGACTTGGCCAGGACTGGCAAAGGAGGGAGTGACGCAAGGGAGCGGTTCTGAGGTGCTGTACGGGAAAGACGATTGGGTGGAAGAAATCCAGCAGGACCAGTCGGACGCGGACCAAGACGCAGACCACGAGGAAAGCGCGATACAGGGACGGGATTGCACAGCGCGCCTTGGGGCCCTGATCACCGGGATCGTCACTCCCAGCTCCAGTATGCAGTCACGCATCTGTTCCGTGTGGCTTGCTGCCACTGTCACAGAGGTTGAAGGGGATTCGAAAAGCGGTCGAGACATAGCAGATGAATTCCGTTGCCAGGTCTCTTTCGAGAGGAGCCAGCCTGGAGCTTCCTGGGTACAGGATGTATCGACGAGAGATTATGGTGGGCCATGGAAATCTGAAGTGCTGCAAGAGCACAATCAACCGGTAAATGTGGGCGCGAAGCCGGGTTCTACCGCGCACACAGGAAAATTCGTTCCTATGTCATTACTGGAGCTGGTTCAGTGCACTGGGCCCTCAACGTCCTTCCCCGATACTGAGAAGCAGCCCTTTCTCACCGGCTAGAGCGGCTTCAAAACGTAGGCTCCAAAGCGAATCGAGCATACAGCTGAATGACGCTACAGCGTCGCGTGTGCCTCCGCGCAGTTTGGTGCTCGCACATAGGACCTCAGCGGCGGTACCAGCATGCGGCATTCGAACACATGAATTCTATTTGTAGCGCATGCATCCCAGAATCCCTAATTTCCACCACGGTCTACGTGGCCTTGCCGGTTTGGATGATCGTGATCACCTGCCCAACAACAAAGAATAAGTGTGCTTTTTCGATTTGGTTGGTGTTACTCACTTCATCGTGTGTATCGTGAGGGTTCAGCAGTGCACTCGCCTGGTGTAAGTTGTTGTTTTTGATAGCTTCACGGCAGGCAACAACGATGGCCTGTTTTTGCGGCCCCAACCGCAGTTTTGCAGCCCTCTGCAGCATCTGATTGACCTGAGCACGCCCGGCAAACACATCAGCACTGGTTCCATCTGCCACATCCCTAAACAAAAGCAAGAGGAAGCTTTCATGGACTTGGGCTGCCTGTTTGAGTGCCGCCATGAGCGCCTCTTGATTGTTGGATCTGCCAAAAAAACGGTGTCAGCTGACAAGACGTCGCAAAACTTGATGTGTGAAGAGACAGCAACGACCGTTTTTGGTGTTCCGCCAGAAGCGCACGATTCGTATCCATGATTCGCGCGTAGGTGCGGGCCATCGTCGAGAGGTCGCCGAGAAGCCGCGAGTCCTCGGCTCGTACCACCAGTTCCTTCACAGTCCCTGACATTTCAGCGCTCTCTGCCGCAAGTCTCAACCTCGTGGCGTTGTACTGCTCCACGTCGTCCAGCACCTGTATACTCGGCAGCGCCCAATCACTCAGCTATTGCTATCGGCACATTCTTGCTCGTTTCCGGGCAGGATGGAGAAATCCATCTGGCAGCAGGCCATGCAAGCCTGGCTTATTGGAGAGGCGGTCACTGCCTGCTGGAATGCTGTTATTGCGCCTGGAAAGTGTGCCTGCGATGATAACTCCTCCAAACCCGTGAATTCTGCCATGTCCTGCACCAGATCCCCTGCCAGATCCATGTTTTCGGTCTTGATCGTCACTGTTTGCCCTACAACCTGCAGGATTACCGCAGTATCGTCCCGCAGCGAGTTGAGCCCAATCGAAAAGTCTCCTCCCTGCACGCAACAGACTGCCATGTGAGGCTGGAGCGCTGGCGTGCTATGATTCCATCCAGATTGAAAATAACTTTGCGGAAGCTGCGTGAGCATGGGACGAGGTTGAGGTGCACTAACGTGTTTTTGAGCCTCAATGTTGAAGTCGGTATTCAGCCACTCCGGCAGCTTATTGATGTATTTCGTGGGGAGTGAAAATGTCACTTGCCCATCTGGCGTCGGCAGCTGGGAGATGGGCTTTGGAATGTACCTGAAGAAGGGAATGAGCATGATTGGTTGTGTGCAAGTCTGCTGGGCAGCCCTAGTCCGCTGACATATTTCGCGAACGGCATGCCAGTTGAGGGGAGGGAAACAGAGAAACGTAGGTGTGACGTGATCGGGTATTGGTCGCAGACATTGTGAAGCGGGGCATCTTTAGGGAAAAGTCTTTGACATAAAATATGGCGGAGTTGCGTTGCCCGACCATCACCTGGCAAACAATTGTATCGTCTTAGTCTTCCTCGTACCCATGTCAGGTGAGCGCGCAGGGGGGGGATGGGGGTTACGTCAACCTTAAGATTCAGATCTACCTCCACGTCTCGCTGGGGATTCAGTGCTACAAGCAGCTCCTGCTGCTGCTCCTTGGGACACACGAAAAGCGACTCGTCCCTGCCAGCCATAGACAAAACCATGGGTGCTATGAATCATGGCGGTGTGTGTCGAGCGCATGGAGACACAAGCCATCATGGCAGGATTTAAGTCGTATCAAGAATGGTGTCGCAGGGCAGGCCAGGACGCGAAGAGGCCTTCAGCGAAGATCACGACGCCGCGTACAATCGTTGAGTTGCTCGTCGCAATACGCAGAGTCACTTTCTTTTCCTGGGCCTCAACTTTCCACTTGCAGGTTACGTCGGTGTCTACAGGAATCATGATTAGCTGGCCCTCCCCCTGCGAGGTCCGTCACGCATTAATCCTCTGTTGATGAAAAATCAACAAAGATTTGACACATGCAGGCAGGCCAGTGCTGGCGTCGCCAGATTTCGTATTGTTCTAACAACATCCAGGTACCTGCTTCATCTGTCCCGTCTTTATGTGTCGCATATTATCCTCGTAGTTTTTAATCTCGCACAACAGCTCCTGCTTAGTCTGATTCAGACTGGTCACCAATTCCTCCTCCTCCTCCTCGCGTACCTGCCCCCCCCGCACGCAGGCGCACCACTGACATTGACACTTGCACTTGTGGGGCGGAGAGGGTTGCCCACTTTGCAGTGTGCTGCAGCAATAAGCCCAGGTCTACAGCAGGCAATGAAGGTGACAAGCGAGTGATTACCTCATCGGAGCGAGCTGCGCTGGGCTGCTGGATGTAGCCCCGCACCTGCCCATCGACCGAGCAGACAATAGCTTGCGGGCGGCCATCGAGACGCAGATCACCCACCATGATGGCAGCAATCGCAGAATCGAGGCCATCCTTGGATTTCACTTCCCCAGTAGTCTCTCGCCGAACCTCCACACGACCGTTCGACCATCCGATTATCACCTCCATTCGCCCGTCGCTGTCGATATCGAGAGCCTGAACTGCACAGACCCGGTGCTTGCTCTTCACACGCCATCTACGAACTAGCTGTCCTGCCTCGGAAAGCTCGTATACCCCCACGGTGCCGTTCGCGAGTGCGTATGCGAAAAGGTTCCCCTCGACATGACACAACGCCGTCACCTTATCAGTTTGTGTTGACTCTAGTAAAACATCTCCAGCTGCCTTGCAGATGCGGATATCATTATCCTCAGAGCCAACGACCACTTCGTTGGACCCGTCCTTGTTCAAGTCCGCAACGCACATGGCAGCAACAACATCACCAGCCACTGTCCAGAAGGCTTCGTCGCCCTCGTGGTCGAACCCTTGGATAGAGCAATTACCACCGACGAGACAAAGGACTTTACCATCGACATTTCCTGAAGTGATGCACATCACGCCATCTGAAACCTCGTTCAGATACATATCCTTGTTTTCCTCTACATTGAAGGCCAGGACGTGTGACGGCGATCCCACCAACAGAGCATCATCAGGCTTAGTTGAGTCGAGTCTTGCGGCATGCAGGGCCTTCAGCTCACGGTTTATATTGAGATACTGCACCTCCACGCGATTGTTTGCTCCCTGTTTGTGCGGACTCCATACGAACACCCGATTCCCGCTCGTTCCACATGCCAACGAGGGGTTCTTGCCATCGAACTTCCCCATGGCAACCATACCGGGCAGCACTGGCATCCCCAGCTCAATTTTGAAAGAGCATTGCAGCGTCGACATACGCGCTGCACAATCAAATCCGCTCAGGAGCCCCAGAGGCCGACACCCCCCGCACCAGGTCGCGGCGTCCGCCCCGGGCAGGCAATTTCAAAATGTTTCTGATTTATTTATTATTTCGATTTCGGAGTGCGCAGTAGACTCTACTGGAGAGGGAAGGCTTAGCCTGCAGGCAGATGCGAGCAGCCGAGGCGCTTGTGAAGCGAGGTGGTGAGCATTATCTCCGGGCAGCTTGCTTGGCAGCGGTTGTCGAGGCACGCCCGCGCATGGTGCTGAACTCGCGACGGGTTTTGGCTGAGCCCCGGGGCTGGTGGTGGAGAGCGACCTGGTTCGCACCGCCGCGGCGCGGCAGTCAGAGTGGCTGTGATCGCGTGCCGAGGCTTTCGCCCCGTGCGGTTTCCTTTCGTCTGGCCCCGACACAAGTTGGATTGCTGCTTGGTTTCCAGCAAGAGCAGCACATGTGGCGATTGCGAAGGATGTCAACAAGTCCTCAAGCTGGAGACGACTCGTTTCTGCCTGAAGCTGAAAGAGTGAGGTTTGGAGAGAACGAATCGAAGCGGAACACTATGACCAAAGCGGTGGCAAAGCGTAAGTACCTGTTAAGGGATGAGGACCTTACCAATCAATCGGTGCTACGCCCGTACCGAGAAGAGCACGTAGGGCCCAACGCGATGACAGAAAACATCCAAGGGCCAGTCGTGTTTCTGATACAAGACATTGAGCGCGCTTGTCTCCGACGATGGGGTTCTGAAAAGGAATTCCGTCGAGAGCAATTGCGACGAGAAATCCGGCGACGGAGACAGGTCCGTTCCGCCCGCGGAGAATGTGCATGCAACAAGCGGGCTTGTTCATGAGGACGTTTAGCTGGACAAGCGTCTGGGCGGGACCTCCTGATCAACACATGAAGAGGTGGTTGACACGTTCTTGTCTCTACGTAACTAAGATTTTGAAATCGTGGCCAGGCGATGCGGACGCATACGCGGATGGGGCCCCTGAACGAGTTTTTCCAAGGCTTCACTGATGACGATGCCGTGAGCCCCGATGCCTTATCTCCATGCCCAACCCCTCTATACCTTTACCATCGCTGGCCTTTAGTCTATCCCTTGTGCCAGACTGCCGCCTAATATAGGGCACTGAGGACAGCGCCACTAAATTTTTTGTTGCTGTCGGACAGCGGGTTTCGGGAGGGCCGCGTGCATCGCTGCGCGATCTGCCCTGGGATCCTGTCTTCGGAAGTGTTCCAAAGCTTGAGACTGAGGTCTGATTTGCCATCCCCAAGTAGCATTGGTTTGGCAAACTTCTTGTTCTGAATTCTTGTGGGGCGCAGTCGAGTCGGGTTGGACAGCGAGCAGTACACACTGCGATTGCGACAAACGCGGTGGTGCTCGCATCCAAGCTTGTTGCCTTCATATACACAGGTTCTGCGTCTGTGCTGTCCGAGGTCGTGCATTCGATCGCAGATCTAGGCAACCAGTGCCTTCTCGCGTTCGGAATCGTGCAGTCGCAGCGCGAAGCTGATGCCCTGCATCCGTACGGGTGCGTGATACCCTCCAGCATTCTGTGCGTCTCACAGTAGCTTGAGGGGTCGAATGCACGCGGTGTGTCCGATTAGTACGGGATGAGGGACGCGGCGTGTCCGATTAGTACGAGGAGGGGGGGGGGCGGGGGAGCACTCAAGTGCAGGTCCCGACATACTCCTTCACAGATATGCGACAGACCAGTACGTATGGTCCCTCATCTCCGGCGTCGGCATCTTCTTTCTTGGCTGCGGTGTGTCGATCTACCACGGTATCTCTGGTCTGCTGATGCCCCACGAAATTGAAAATGTGACTGTCGGCCTTTGTGTCCTTGGAACGGCGTTTGTCGTGGAGGGCTACTCCTTCTGGGTCGCGCTTGACGAGTGCAACCTTGAGGCCAAAAAAGCTGGTCTCACGTTGCGTGAGTACCTTGTGCAAGGTGGTTCCCGCCCGACAACCTGCGCTGCGTCTCCAGAAGTCTGATGAGGGGTTCTCTGTTGCCCATGGGCTCGCTGGCCAGGCTTATCGATGGTTCAGCAACTGGATTGTCCCTGAGCTCACGTTGAGGTTTTGCAGGGTCCGACGTGATGAATGTTGCAGTGCTTATGGAGGATGGCGTGGCGGTCGTTGGTTGTGCCATCGCCGCTGGATGCCTTCTTGCCTCAGATGTGGGCCTTTCACCCAGGCCCCGCGTCACACCGGGGCAGTGTGTGCCCTGCATGCAGCAAGCAAACGTGGGCACCTCAACAATTTGCCTCTCACTTGAGCCTGAACTTCGGCAGATTACGGGGAATGCAGCATATGACTCGGGTGGGTCGATATTAATTGGCAGTCTCCTCGGCTTTGTGGCGATGACGCTGATCCGCAAGAACCGAGATTTACTCGTTGGGTCCGCGCTCCCGGAGAACCGCATCTCGCGGGTCGTCAAAATGCTTGAAACCGACCCCGTCGTCTTCTCTGTCCACGACGTGCTCCCCTGCCAGACTTATACAGCCTCCCTGCGAGCCATTTGCTTGCAGTTCTTCGCCCTGTACCCGGAACTGCCATCCTATCCGTTCTTACGAGGGAAAGCCACACTGCGGGGCGCGAAGTCTCAAAATTGCGCGGGTATGCAGGTAAAGGCCATCATTATCGGGGCCGACCGTGGTCGATTCAAAGCTGAGATCAACTTTGACGCAGAGATCTTGGCGAAGCGCTGCCTTGAGCGCACCAAATTCAACACAAAGGCGCTGGAGGGTACGCTCAGCGAAGAAGAAGTGTTGCGTTACATCCTACAATACTCACGCTCGATGGTGGCAACGCTCGGCGACGAAGTTGATCGCCTCGAAGGCCTCATTCGTCGCGAGCTCCCCGAGATACGCCATGTCGACCTGGAGATCCTGTAGTTTATTTGTTGTGAGCGGCGCACATCCCAGGATGAACCCGCACGAGTTGGCATCCAAGGCTATGGTATCGGTAGCGCTTTGAAGATGTTGACAGTCAGTAAATTCTCTTCGTATGAGCTTTGTAGGTCATACAGCGTATGACCTACAAAGCCCGCACACCCGCGCAACGTGTCGTCGAGCTCACGATTCATACCATGCTGTGAATCATACCATGGAGAATGGCTTTTCACAACAATGTTGTGACAACATGGTATGAGAGCGATTCTCTTCCCAACATGGTACGATCCCTGACTCGATGATCACGATGGTTTCAAGACCAGAACGAATGGTTGCGTATCATGAATGCGACGAGAGATGAGCAGAGCCTGACATGTCTCCAGTTGTTTTTTTACTAACATTCAATCCTCTACCATCAATACACACACAAGACACACGATGGCCGCGCTGAAAAGCGGCGTCGAATTAGAACCTGCTTAAGCCGAGACCGGGGAACCGATCTCAAGGAAGTGCGAGACGTACTGCTTGGCGGCGTTGGTCCACGAATACGTCTTCGCGGCACCCATCGCCTGCTGCTGGATTGAGTTGAAGGCGGGCTTGTTGCCGTACAGCTGAACAGCGCGCTGGATGTTGCTCTGAATCATTTCGACATCCTTCGGCACGACACCGTCCGGATCCATCTCGGACTCCATCACGAGGCCGGTCTGCATGTCCTTGACGGTGTCAGCAAGGCCACCGGTCGGCGCGACGATCGGGATAGTGCCGAAACGCATGCCCTCCATCTGCACCAGACCGCAGGGCTCGTAGCGCGACGGCATGAGAGCGAAGTCAGCAGCAGCATAGGTCTTGTACTTCTCAGTGCCCTTGAACGAGAGGACGGCCTTGAAAGAGCCAGGGTACTTCTCCTCAAGCTCGGCAGCCACCTCCTCGAGCTCCTCGATACCCGAGCCCATAGTCACGAACTGCGCGTTGATTCCACCAGCAAGCGCCTTGTCGATCGCCTCGAACATGATGTCGACACCCTTCTGCGCGTCGAGACGGCCCATGAACACAAACATCGGGATCGAGGGGTTGCTGGCGAAGCCGAGGGCCTTCTGCATCGCGACCTTGCCCTCAGACTTCTTGTCCAGGGTCGAAGCGTCAAACATCACATCGAGGCCGAGGTCCTCGTTGGAGGGCGACACAATGTCCTCTACGCCGTTGAGGATGCCCTTGATGCCCTTCTTCTGGAGGAGGGGGCCCATCTCGCAGCCCTTGGCAGCGTCGAAGGCGGACTCACGAGCGTAGCCCGGCGACACGGTGAGCACGGTGTCCGCGCTCTTGACGGACCCAGCGAGGAAGTTGAGGATCTCCATCGGCGGGTTGGCGATGACCTCCTTGCCCTTGAGGCCCTTAGTGGCAACGTACTGGTTGCCAACCTTGAGCGGCTGCGTGATCTTCATCTGGTCGATCATGTCCTTGGAGAGACCAAGACGGGCGGCCGCGGCCGGGTCGTACGGGAAGCGACCCTGGAAGGCCATGTTGTGGAGAAGGCAGGCAGTCTTGGTCTTCTTCCAGCCAGTGCCCTCGGACTGGGCCTTCTTGACGTACATCGGGATGAGGGACGCGTGCCAGTCGTTGGCAACGAAAGTCACGTCATGGCCGTACGGGAAGCCGCCAAGGGAGAGCTTCTCTGTGGCGATCATCGCAGCCTTGCAGAACATGGCGAAGCGGAGCTGGTTGTCTTCGTAGTCCTTGCCCCACTTCGGGCCATAGAGCTTCTGCTTGGAGAGGCCCCACACCTTCTCGAGGAAGAGCGGGTGGTCAACGAAAACACGGTCGACGCCCTTCTTGAAGGCGTGGAAGAAGCGCACGGTGGTCGTGGTGTCGCCCATCGGAACCTCGGCAGTGAACTCAGTGTCCCAGGCATCGTAATACTGATCGTAGCGGGGCGCAATGGTCATCACGCGGTGGCCAAGCTTGGCGAGCGCGCGGGGAAGCCCGTCGCAAACCTGGGGGGACACTCTGCTCGGTCAGCCTTGGCTCACTCCAGAACGGCATGGACATGCCGGAATTACAAGGCCATGCAATGGTGGATCATCGGTATAGCATCGATCGGGCCAGGGGGGCAGCGGAAGCAAGGTAGCAGGGGGAAATTCACCGCGCCGAGGCCGCCGGTGACCGACCACGGAGCGATCTCCGCCGACACAAAAACAAGCTGGAGCTTAGGGCCAGTCGCCACAACAGCTTCCTCAGGAGCACCACCGCGGAGGGTCATGGCGCGGAGGGCCTCGCAAGACATGGTCTGCATCTCGCCCGCGGGCTGAACCGCGTCCGGGTCGTTGTACTGGGGCTCGTCGTCGGTCTTGTCACCGTCGGCGAAGACACGAAGGTTGCCGCGCACGGCAACGCCAGCGCGCCCGGCACGGAGGGCAGGAAGGCCGCCTGAGCCCATAGGCCCGGCCGCCATCGCGAGCGACACGCCTGCGAGGGCGAGGACAACACGAGCGATCATGCTTGATGTCAGGAGAGGTCCGCTAGTTTTCCGGTGGAGACCCGAGGGGGAGTTTAAGTAAAACTGAAGCCCCCCAGTCGCTTCGTCGGGTCGTTTCGATTTGTACGGAGGATGGGGCATTCAGATGCAGTTAAGCCCCCCTCAGAGCCATCTCTTCAATTCGGTGAAAGGTTTCGTACCCTTCGGACAAGACCTGGCACTGGTGCACTCGACCTCTCCGTACAACTTGAAAATGTTCAGTCTACTGCATCAACCCTACTCGTGGCGTGCCCACGAAAAATTCTGATTCAGAAGCCCTGCGGGACAAGGCCTTGTCTGCTCGATATATTTGCGACCCGACGAGGAGGATATTCGCCCCCCGCTGCAAACGGAGGGCTGTCTGCGCGGGCTGTCTCTTCTTAGAGCCCCTCCCATCAAGTTTCCAGAGTGCGGCGGCATTGTGACTTCTTTCCCGTCGCGCAGCACGGGTGCGTGTCTAACCCCGGAACCCTGGTCATGCGATCTTTATAAAGGCGTAGTAGGTCACCCACAAATGGTAACGCTAATAAAAAAGTTGAACCGGCCCGCCTCGGAAGATCTTCCGAGGCGGGCCGGTGCATTTCTGCAGCTCGCTCTTGCCATGACCGCCGGCAGCGCACGCCGAGTGTCCTGTTTTCCGGCGCTCTACCTGTGCGCCTCTATTTTGATCTCCAGAGCACATGCATTTGCAACTCCCTCTTTTTTGAGTCGGCGGTGGAGCAAATGTCTGGATGTGGGCTTGCGCTGCAGCCCAGGAAGGAGAGACCATTTTCTCGCCTTTGCTGGAGCGTCGATGTGCATGGAGACAGGTCCACGGCAGAAGCGGTTCAGCACATCGAGGCAGCAAGCCGCAGCTGGGCTACATACGGCACTAGAATTGCGCCCATGCCCGTGCTGCTGGCCACTGCATCTTGCGGCTGGGGATGCAGACGTGGGGGATGGGGGCCAGAACGAGGATACAACGATACCACGATTTGACACCGAGTCGGAAGTTAGACCACTGAGCGGTGTTCAGAGAAGCTTGATTTCCGTGTTGAAGGGGTACAAGACTCTTATCTCGCCGCTGCTTCCTCCATCGTGCCGTTTTCTGCCGACGTGCAGGTTCGGAGGACATGTGCCCTTGGGAAGCGATCAGTCGCGCAAGCGAAAGGTCGAGGAATTGACGGGTTGGAAGGTCTTGACCGGCATTTGGCTGACTCTCCGCGCGTGTGGCAGTATATATGCGATGCAAGCAATCGAGGATTTCGGCCCGTTGAAGGGCATCACACTGACAGCATGGAGGCTACTCCGATGCAACCCCGTCCACTGGGGGGACGGGGGCAAGGTATGCGCGTAGCAAGGCCGCTTTCTGCCTCTGCACTGACCCGGCCCCGAATTGCAGCGAACAGCCTGTAGTCCAGGCTTGTCTGAACAGGGGTAGCGCGGGCGCGTGCAGGGTTACGACCCTCCTAGTTGGCCGCCTGTTGCTTACAATTTCGCCTGGGAGTACTCGGTCGACGAGCTTAAGGCACTAGGCGAAGACAATGAGCTCAACGAAAACGGGGAGTGAGCGTCGAATGCTGGCTTTAGTGAGGTCTGGGACTGCACGGGGCGAGTCGATTGTGTGGTGTCTGAATGAGTCCCTGCGCCCAGTGTACGGTGGTCCACGGTCTCTTGGAGTGTGCCTTCCTGCAGATCCGCGTGGAAGCGCGTAGGGCTCTAACCAGTGACGACCTGACGGTCGGGTCTGTGATGCGCGCGGTGTACTCACACACGAGAAGACGAGGAGTCACGACTTAGCTGGGAAGGCATGACTTATGGGAAGTGACTTCCGTGTGCTAGCCATGACTTATGTGTGCTAGTCGGTCACATCCTCTGACC
>Ga0115567_10000953_pt1 | contig 28679 bp, 24 predicted proteins | sample COGITO_mtgs_1204_2_FD_88679 | JGI IMG/M metagenome (GOLD analysis project Ga0115567, IMG submission 88679) | Pelagic marine microbial communities from North Sea - COGITO_mtgs_120412 | ecosystem: Environmental > Aquatic > Marine > Epipelagic | place: Germany:Helgoland, sampling site Kabeltonne... | reverse complement strand
AGAAGAATACCCGGAGAAACTCAAGGAAATGCAAGGGCACTTAATAGAGAAAATCAACGGCCTGAATCTTCCCGGAAGTTGTGCGCAGGAGCAGCTCGAGCGTCTGGAGTTGGTTTCACAAGGGGCAGGATAAGTGGACTCGAAGAATGTGAAATCCTCTGCCTGCTTGCGCCTCCGTGCGAGCAAATCAATTTCAACCAAGCCGTGCGCCGGAGGCCCTATGGACAATCGGTGACCGCTGCGATCGGCTCTCAGAAGAAGGATAACCATGACCATGTGCACACGAAGATTCATTCTTGCGGTTCTTTGTATCTCTCAAACAGTTTTTGCCAGTGAACCATCCAATATTTCACACGGCCCGATGCTGGGCGACGTTTCCGAGCATGCTGCCCGCATTTGGGTGCGCACCACCGTGCCAGCCGATGTGACCTGCGCTCTGTTTGAAGATGGTACTACATCAGAGCAGCTGACTCAAACGGTTTGTACCACGTTGGCATCGGACAATACATGCATCATTGACTTTGATGGGCTCAGAAAGGAAACGGACTACAGGTATGTGGTTCGCGTCGGCACATCAGAGCGCCAGGGAACCTTTACAACTCTGGGGCCATCGCTCACCCAAAAAAGCATTCGGATCGTTTACGGATACGGCTATAACCACAGAGAAAAAAAATGAAGCCCGGGACTTCCATCTTCACGGAGATGGCGTCACGCAAAGCGGATCTCGTTCTTTTTCTGGGCGATTTTCCCTATACCGCCAAACGGTTGCAGGGTAGACAGCAGTGAGTCACTCTTTATCCTCTCTCTTTTCGCGTTGTTTCGCGTGTTTCGCGGGCGAGTTCTTCGTGGTGTATAGCGGGGAAATAGGATGGAAAGTAGTACGGGTCTCCGTGCCCGTCCCATCACGAAGGGAGACGGGCTCGGAGGCCCATCCTACTTTTTGGGCTACCTTGTTTCGGCCCGTTGGGCCTTGAACCGCAAGCTGATGTTGCACTTGGGGTTGCGGGCAAAGCCCGCGCTAAGTTTTCCGTGGTTGAGATTCTCCTCTTCTCTGAGTCTACGCGGAAGTTACTCGCAATCACAACGAACAGATGGTAGATATCAAGGATGAGCTTTGCCGACAAATTAGTGTTCAAGGGGGTTATCATCGAGGATGACCACTATCACATCTGGGGAACCTCCCCAATCTGGGGCAACGATGGACGCATCCACGCCTTTGCGGCACGAATCCCAATCATCGATAACGCGGCCTTGAATTACGGGTTTTCCTACTGGTACGCCACCTCGGAGATCGCTCACTACGTGGCGGATGAGGTAGAAGGGCCCTATACCTTTGTTGAAACATTGTTGAAACCTGGTCAAACCGCTGCAGGCTCATGGAACTGTGGAACGCAACACAACCCGGCCATCACCAAGATCAACGATGAGTTCGTTCTGCTCTACCACTCCAGCGCCTGTACGCCCAGCAAGCCAAACCCCGGCAGCCGTCGCATTGGTATGATGAAGACCGCAGATTTGAATGGCCCGTGGGAAGACTGCGGCGTTGTCCTTTCGCGGCCGGAACCGGGTGACACCAAGGCCTGGAGCTATCCTCTGATTGCTGCCGACCGGGGGGTAGACAATCCCGCGTTGCTCCAGCATCCCAACGGTAAGTTCTACCTCTACTACCGGGCAAAATGGCCGGGGCTGGAAGGAGAGAACAGCTACGCCGTCGCCATCGCCGATGCCCTGCAGAGCCCCTATATCCACCACCCTGAGCGGATCATCAACAACAGCCGCTACATCGAGGATCCCTACGTCTATATGGATGGCGATGAGGTCTGCATGTTGGTGACCGACAACCATCGCAACAAAGGTCTTTTGCTCAGGTCTACAGATCCACTTTCCTTTGATTACGACCAGGCAGAAGAGGGCTTTCATGTGATGGAGCACTACATCGACAAGGATGTAGTGCAGAAGGCCGCCAACTACCGTCATCCTAAGTTTGAGCGGCCACAATTATTGCTCAAGGATGGCGTGCCCACGCACCTATTCGCCCCCGGCGGCTGCCATATCAACCAGGGCCCGGGAACCTGTTGCTATCTCCTGGAGATTAACCGATGAACCCAAAAACGGCTTCTGCCAGTGCCTGGAAAAATGAGTTATTCAGCCGGATTGCCCCGGCTCCGCTGGATGGTGGTTTTGAGCAGGAGGGTTTTTGGGTGTGGGGCAGCTCGGTCGTACAGGCAGCAGACGGAAAATTCCATATGTTTGCCAGCCGCTGGCTGAAGCATCTCCGGTTGCATCCCGGCTGGATGGTGGCCTCGGAGTTCGCGCATTCCGTCTCCGATACGGCCGTAGGGCCCTACACATTCGTAGATGTCGCGCTCGGGGCCCGCGGCGCACAATACTGGGATGGTCGGTCAGTACACAACCCGCGTGTGCTCACGTATGATGACAGCTACGTGATGTTCTACATGGGCTCGACCCATCCGTTTGCCGACAGTACGGATCCGTCCCTGCTCACGCTTGACTCGGCGCATACGGTGGTCGCACGCTCCAACAAGCGGATTGGCATTGCCACGGCCAAAGACTTGAACGGGCCGTGGACGCGCCGAGATGCCTGTATCCTAGACGTTGCGCCGGACACATTCTATGACTTTCTTACCTCCAATCCGGCTCCGTGGATTAATGAAGACGGCAGCGTCAAGCTGCTCTTTAAGTCGCGAAGATACAAGGATCAGTTCCCGTTCCACAGCACGATGAAGATTGGCTTGGCGACAGCAGCCCATTTTGAAGGTCCTTACACTGTCGAAAGCGATCAACCAATTTTTGGCGTCGATTCAATCGGCGAGATTGAAGACCCCTTCCTGTGGCGTGATGATACGGGCTATCATCTGATCGCCAAGGATCAGCACGGGACGATTTCCGGGCATCTGCATTGCGGCATTCTGGCGCACTCAGACGACGCCTCGCACTGGGTGCTTGACAGCGAGCCGCTGGCGTACTCCCGCGAGCTAACCTGGGCCGACGGTAAGACGATTAAAATGGGGCAGCTCGAACGACCGTTCGGCTTAATTCAGGACGGGACGCTGACACACCTATTTTTCGCAACCATGGACGGCCCTGGTGGATTCCAAAATTCCACCAAGTCCTGGAATATGGTTGTTCCCTTGCAAGCCAGGTAAGGCCGGACTTAGGGCCCGCGCGGAAACAACGCCGCAGATGGCCGTTCGCCGCCCCGCCCCGCAGGGCTGCGGCCCTTTTGCTCCGTGGCTGCGTTGCGGCGCTCGGGACATACCATAGGGTATGCCCGCTCGCTTCCGCCTTGCCACGAAACAAAATGGCCAGCGGCAAAATGTAACGTTGTTTCCGCGCGGGCCCTTAACTCGAGGCGAATAAGAATGATGTAACACGGAGGCACGGAGACACGGAGGCTGGGCAGAGCGAGGACAAGGAAGGCACACTCATGACAATGACGGCCTTCCTTCGTGCCCCGTCGTTTCTTCGTCATTCCTGCCTCCGTGTCTCCGTGGTTATAATCTCCTCGCCCCTGCCCCCTTCAACAGTCTTCCTTCCGTGCGGTTCCGTGTTTTCCGTGGTTCGAATCTCCCCTTGCCCTTCCCACCATCATGGGCGCGAATTGCTTTTCTAGCGACTGGCCGATAGTAACCAAGCATCAGGCGGATATCGTCTCGATAGGACATCAATCACAGGCGCCACGTTATGGTCAAGCATCCTCTTCGATTTCGTCAGATCCATCTCGATTTTCATACGTCTCCCTTCATTCCAGGGATCGGCGAGGCGTTCGACAAATCCCAGTGGCAGGACAGGCTGCAGAATGCCCATGTCGACTCGATTACCTGCTTTTCCTCCTGCCATCACGGCTGGAGCTATCACCCGACAGAAGTCGGCCAGATTCACCCGCACTTGAATGTCGATCTCCTGCGCTTGCAAATGGACGCCTGCAAGGAGATAGATATCAATGTGCCGGTCTACCTGACCGCTGGCGTCAACAACGTAGCGGCCCACGAGCACCCGGAATGGCGCACAATCAGAGAGGACGGCCGCTATGTAGGCTGGCAGGCATCACCGGTCAAGCCTGGCTTTCATCAGCTTTGTTTTAATTCTCCCTACCTCGACCACCTCTGCGCGATGATTCGGGAAACTGCGACACTCTTCCCCGAAGCGGACGGAATCTTTCTGGACATCATAAACCAGCCAGGCTGCTGCTGCCGCTGGTGCCTGGACGACATGCGTTCAGCAGGGGTCAATCCAGCAGATGCGGACGAACGTGCGGTCTTTGCCAAGCAGGTATCGCTGGAGTATTACCGGGCGACGGCCGAGGCCGCGCAGCACCAGGACGCCGCCATGCCGGTCTTTCACAACAGCGGCCACATCGACGTAGGAAACACTGAAATCCTTGAGCATTTCAGTCATCTTGAACTTGAATCATTGCCCACCGGCGGCTGGGGCTACGACCATTTTCCACTGTCCGCCGCCTACGCCCGAAAGCTCGGCTTGGACTTTCTGGGAATGACCGGAAAGTTTCATACCACTTGGGGAGAATTCGGCGGTTTCAAACATCCCAACGCGCTGCGCTACGAATGTGCCGCGATGCTGGCCAACGGCTCCAAATGTAGCGTTGGCGATCAGCTGCATCCCAGCGGTGAACTGGACGAGAGCACCTACGCCATCATCGGCCAGGCTTATGCCGAGGTCGAGGCCAAAGAGCCTTGGTGCCGTGGGGCGGTGAGCGCTGCCAATGTTGCCATCCTGTCGGTCACCGCAGTCAACCCGGCCCTCGGCCGGGAACATGAGGCGGATATCGGCGCGGCACGCTTACTATTGGAATCTCACATCCCTTTTGACCTGCTTGACCTGAGCATGGATTTCAACGACTACAAGGTGCTGATCTTGCCGGATGCAGTCCGCCTTAGCGCAGAGCTTTCCAAGCGCCTGCAGGGCTTTCTGGACCAGGGCGGCAAGCTCATTCTATCTGGTGAAAGCGGGCTGAATCCCGAGTGCGACGGCTTTGCCATAGACCTTCCCGTTGTCCATACGGGCGTCAGCCCCTATCAGCCAGACTACCTGCTTCCCGTTCAGGAACTACAGCCGGATTGCCTGACCACACCATTTGTCATGTATCTGCCGTCGCAACGCGTCAAGGCACATGGTGGCCAATCACTCGGAGCCGTGATCGATCCATATTTCAATCGCGAAGGCGACCATTTCAGCTCCCATCAGCATACCCCATATCAGCCGGAAGCATCCGGCTTTGATGGCGGCGTGATGACCGAAAACATCCTCTATTTCTCTCACCCTGTGTTTTCTATCTACCGCACCTATGGTGCCGTGATCCTGAAAGCTTTCGTGCAGAAAGCGGTCACCGGGTTCCTCGGAAAAACCCAGCAAGTGGTCACTAACCTTCCGTCACAGGGGCGCGTGACGCTGATGCAACAACCAGCTGAAAACCAGACCATTCTTCACCTTCTGTATGCCAACACGATTCTCCGTGGCGGCGCTGTGCAAATGTCAGGCGGAAATATTCGGAACACCAGCCCTGTGGAAGTGATTGAAGAGCTCAATCCGCTCCACGATATCCAGGTGACACTGCGGCACCCTCGCCCGGTGAGCCAGGTCCTGCTGGCCCCGCAGAATACGCCGCTCGCCTTCACCCAGAATGGCAGCGAAATCACCCTGCGTCTAGACACGCTATGCTGCCACCAGATGGTGGTTCTGAAGCACTAACTGCCAAAACCCCAAATAGATACGTGAACTGACCTCTCTATCCATTGTAGCGTGTTTAGCGGCCCTGCGTCTTTTCCCCCGTGCCCTGCGGTCTCCTCTCTCCCTCCCGTACTAGGTCTTTCCTCCGGTGGTGCTCTGTACGACTAGAATTTCTGGTTTCGGCACTTGCCTTCGCTGGTCTCAGCCGCCGCGCAAGCTTGGCGTTGATCAATTCTGTGAAGCACGATAAACCTACAAACACCCTCTACGCAATCAGTGCCGTTGTAAAATGAGGAGGGCCTCCGCGCCAGATTCTAATATTGTGACGGGCGCGGAGCCCCCTCCTACAACGCCTAACGACGGAATCGGTCTTAAAGAAGCAACCGAACGTTGTATTTATCTTGGTCTATGACCTGGGCTGGGGGGAACCGGGGTGCTACGGAAACACATTCAATGAGACGCCCCACATTGATGCGATGGCGCAGTCTGGGATGCGCTTCACCACAGCCTATGCCAGCGCGACTGTCTGCAGTCCCTCCCGTGCGGGTCTGTTGACCGAACAGGCCCCGCAACGGAATTACCGACTTCCTGCGCCCGCATTCCGAATGGTTCATTCCCTAAAAGAATGGGGAATTGCGAACAATGAACTCCCCGAAGACACGGACTGTCACCTGTCTACGGATCTGGTAACACTCCCGCAGACGTTCAAGCAGCAAGGCTATGCGACCGGCATGATCGGCAAGTGGCATCTCTCCGGATACGATGAGAATGGCGTCAAGCATGGGCCGGAAAAGTACGGGTTCGATGAAGTCCTGATTTCGGAACAGGTCGGCATTGCCGGTGGATCCTATTTCCATCCCTATGTTCACGTAGACGCTGCCATTGAACCGGTTCTCAGACAGAACGAGTATCTGGTCGATCGCATGAACTACGGGGCGGTGGAGTTTATCAAACGGCACAAAGATAAGCCGTTTTGTCTCTATCTAAGTCACTATGCGGTCCACACCGAACTGGTCGGCAAGAAAGCAGACGTCGACTATTTCAGCGAACAAGGTGGGTATACGAATCTACCATACGAGGAGCGCTCTCGCCTGCCGGAGAACAACCCAGTGCTCGCAGCCATACTGAAATCGGTCGGCAATGGCGTCGGCGACATTCGTGCCATACTCCGCGAGTTGGACCTGGGAGAGGATACGCTGATCGTGTTCACCAGCGATAATGGCGGAAAGGTAGGTGTGACCGTCAATGCCCATCTGCGCAACGGGAAGTCGACAACCTACGAGGGTGGCTTGCGCGTATCACTGGTCATTGAGTATCCAGCCGTGATTGCCCCGGGAAGCGTCAGCGACCAGCCCACCACCAATCTCGATTTCTATCCCACATTTGTGGACTTTAGCGGCTATGAGATTCCAGAGGCGCAGATCAGTGATGGCGCATCCATCGTCTCGCTGCTACAGGCAGAAGGTGGTGCCGACTTGCTGTCTCGACGGCCAATGGCCTGGCATTACCCGCTTGATCAGCCCCACGGCCTTGGCGGTCGCTCGTCTGCGGCCAATCGCCGCGAGGCATTCAAGTACATTCTCTTTTTTGATGACAGCACGGACGAAAGCTACAATCTGAAGGAAGACGAGTCGGAGCCCACCAACCTAGTCACAGCGTGCCCGCAACAGAAGGCGGAGCTTCAGGGCCAGCTTAAGGTCTGGATCAGCGATGTCAATGGGTGCATACCTGCGGGGCCAGCCGGAATTGAGTAATCACCGGAAAGATGAGATGAGATGAGAGAGGAAGATCAGGCTGTCTTCATGGTCGACCATGAACCGACCAATCGTGTCGTTAGAATACACATATGACAGCGTGTGGCTATCGCGAGGTCACGCTGATGGCCCCGGTCTGTGTCAGGCTCACTACTAACCAGCTGGATATGGAAGCCCTAAGCGCGGTATCAGCCGCCTTGCGCTACGTTGTCACGCGCATACGCAGAAAGCGCTCACGACCTTGGCGCTTGCCATGTGATCGAGCAGGGCTTTGCAGCTCCAGGATTTCGAACTCCGGCTCAAAGGCCGTGCGCAGGTCTTCCTCGGACAGCGCAAATGGCGGGCCATTCACATCCGCTGGATCGAAGCGATAGAAAAGTCCAATCAGTAGGCCGCCAGGCTTCAACACGCGGCGGGCAGCGGCGACATACCGTGGGCGATCACACACCGGAATCGCACAGAAACAGGTATGCTCCAGCACGTAGTCGAATGCTCCAGTGAGCGCCGCTGGTGGCTGTAGAAAATTGCTCTCAACGACGTGAATGCCCTTCTCTCTGGTCAAGCGCACGGCCGTTGGGGCGAAGTCCATCGCTGTCACGGCAAAGCCGGCTGCCGCGAACGCTGCGGCATCGTGCCCGGCACCACACCCCGGAACCAGCATTCGGCCGGGACGCAGCCACGCCGGCGCTGCCACGAGCAAGTCGCAGAACGGGGGTGCTGCTGCCCCAATGTCCCAACCAGCATCGTCCGCCTGATAAATCGCTTCCCAGGAAGCCGCATCGTTATTGCCAAGAATCCGATCACTCATAGACGCACAGTATATGGGAGGTCGGCCCACATTCAACGACCAGCCCGCCTACTGCGCCTCCATTCCCCAAGACCGCCTCGGCTGAAAGCGCTGCGGAAAGGGGTACATAGGTCAAAGGAAGCACCATGGACGACCGCCCGGATGGCTGAGAAATTCGGACTGAGCATCAGTCATCTCTGCGCTCTTCTCGTTCTACCTTCCCGGGCTCACCTATTAAACCCCTTGTGGTTCATGAATTCCCAAATACGATCCATCCAGGTGTAGCTGCCCGTGCCTGGGGCGGCCTTCCTTTGGAAGCAGTGACCGCGTTTGACAAGCGTGTGGAGATCGGACTGGATTCCCATCCGGCGAAGCTGTTCCCAGCACTTCACCGAATTCATTGCCGCATACCCGTCCGCATCGCCGTGAATAAACAGCATGGGGCAGGTTGCAAGATCGAAGGAAAACTCGGGGACGAGCCTCGCTTCATCCTCGTTACCGCCCTTCGCATTCTGGCCATTCGCGCCGTCGGTGAGCGCGTACGCCGGATAGATCGCGATCGCCCACTGCACGTTACAGGGACGCTTGTCAAGGTCGTCAATCGGCCGATAGGAACGGCGTTTCGAACTGGTCGCGCCCATGAGTGTGAGGTGTCCGCCAGCCGAGGAGCCCATGATGCCGATACGGTCGGGATCGAGCCCTTTCGCCGCAGCCTTGCTGCGCACGATGCGGGTGGCGCGCTGCAGGTCCTGCCACGCCGTAGTGTGCTTGGCCAGACCGCCCCGCGGCCGCGGCGTGCGGTATTTCATCGTCACAACCGTCATGCCTTTCTCGTTTAGATACCGTCTTGCTGGCGCCACTTCAAATCCGTCTGGGTTGTTGCCCCCATAGCCGCCGCCCGAATAGATGATCTGGATCGCCTTCGTTTTGCGCTCCTTTGGCATGTGCCACTCAAGATAAGGCTGGCACTGGTTCGGCTGCACATCCGGCATCCTACCTTCCGGCCAGACCGGTTCTTTGCTGTGTGCACCGCGCGCATCGTCGTTCGGATACCGGGAGAGTAAGTCGACTTCCGCGCCGAGCCGCCCATCAAAATTCATCTGGCGGGTAAACTCAGAGATACGGTCAAGCCAGTTATCATAGGCAGTCCCGTCTTCGCCCTTATCTGGGTTGCCCATAAAACCATGGCCGCGATCCGCAAAAAGATGGATCTCGGCCGGGATTTTCATCTGGCGGAGCTGGCGATAGATCTGCGTTGACCCATTCGGCGAATAGACATCAGTGCCGCCGTGGAAGAGGGCCATCGGGCAGGTCTTCGCATCGAACTTGAAGACGTTCGAGAGCTTGGCGTCGACCGCATCGCCATCGCGCGTATTGGGACCGGTGAGCCCGTCGGTGAGCGCGTAAGCGGTATAGATCGGTACTGCCCAGTTGACATGGCACGGCAATTGATCGAGTTCGTCAACTGGCTCGTACGCCGGTGTGAGCGCGCTCGACGCAAGCAGAACCGTCAGGTGCGCTCCCGCGGAAAATCCGAACACGCCGATCTTCTCCGGCTCAAAGCCACGCTGCTTCGCATCATTGCGGACGAGTCGGACGGCACGCTGCCCGTCCTCCCACGCGCTTTGGTAGATGGGCAAACCTTTAGGACGCGGTGTCCGGTAGGTCAAGCTCGCGCAAACGAACCCGAGCTCGGTGAACCTCTTCGCGACCCGGTCAATCCAGCGCCCATCGCAGCAGTTGTTGTAGCCACCGCCGGAAATGAGCAACATGCACCCGCCATTTTTCTCCGCTGGCGGCTCATACCAGTCAAGATGCGGCATTACGTGTTCCGCAGCCTTGAAGCCCGGCACTTTCACCTCTTGGGTGGTTGCCGCGATCTGCTGAGGCTGGAAATCCGGAATTCTTCCTTCAGTCCACAACGCGACCCGTTCGCCGCCGCAGGCCAGCCCCGCAAGTAACAACCAATATCCAACACCAATTATTGCCCGATTTCTCATCGCTCATTTCCTTTATTTCAGTTCAAGGCCTGTCTGCCCAGAGCCAGCAGGTTCATCGTGGCAAATTGCCTCGAACGCCAGCCCGGATGTCGTTAGGTATATCTCTGAGCGCAGACCGAGCCAATCGAGTAGAAGCGTGTAGCCCGAATGCCCCCGCGTAATCACCTGGCTGACTGCTGTCAATTGGGCCTACTTCTCGGTTTCGACGCTCAGGGCCGCCCGACTGGCGAGCTCCGTTGCTGCCGAAGCCCCCTTGGCAATTCTCGACACCCACGATCGCCTGTTTGCTGATGTACTGCTTCCGCGCTTCCCCTGACTTTTCGCCCTATCAGCCTCGCTTTGCTCTTGCGATAGCACTCTGTGCCACAAGTTAGCGTCTATGGGGTATCGTCTGAGATGCACGATGTAGTTCACCGTATGGTCTAACTACCTAGATACTGCGACGCTTGCACATGGCCGTCGACAAACGGATAGCTGACAACCAATAAATGGACGATCGGATTTGCCGCCAAGTCGTCTACATGGGCATCGTCTGGTTCGCGAGCGCGCTAGAAGTTCACCGGCAGCACACGGAAATTGCTGCCACTGGCGGTAAGTTAGTCACGCACGAACTAGCCGTAGGTTTTGTTCTGTTTGACGCAGTCGTGGATCCAACGGGCCGCGTTGGGCCAGGCGTTGATGAGGAACTCGGCCTCGACCCGCAACAGGTCGCTCCAGCGCATGGCTCAGTAGTCGGCTCAGGACTCAGTGGCCAAGAAGCGGTCCACAACGGCTTTTCGTTTGTCGGCCTTGCGGCTGCGGAGAAAGCCGTTGGTCGCAGCTCCGGTGGGCAGTCTGCCGGTGAGGTCGAGCTAGCCCCAGCGCAGGAAGACGGCGTCACCGCAAAGATTGGGCCGCAGAATGCCCCGCTCCTCAAACTGCGCAGCTACCACTTCGTCGAACGCGTTCGCGGCATTGACAGAGGCGGCACAACCCAAAAGAGTAAAGAGCCGGTCAGCTGCCAGGCCTGCAACCGCGCAAGCAGAATGATGCAGTAAAAACCAGTCTTGGACATGGGCTAGATGCCGTTGAGTTGGCATTATCAATCCGCTATGTCCAGTAGGCCCGAACGGCAAGCCAGAAATGGAGCCCGTGCAGACGAAATAGCCGCCACTGCCCCCCTTTGGGCCTACGGGGTAAAGCGCGGGAGCCTATTGCGCGGCCGGACCGAGTTCACGAGGTATTCTTCGAGTGCCTCGTAAGAACGCTACTTCCGTGGCTGACTACCGACCAATGCACACTTCCGACGAATCCCTGGCAGGTGAGGCAGGGCCCATCACCGGCAATCGCCGGCGCGACTTTCCGCCCGGATCAGGCACGCATCCATTTGCGCCCGATCAGCCAAAACATCACGGCGATTGAAATTGTCCCGAACAATACCCAGAGGGCCTGATCTTGGTCCAGAGCAAGGTGCCCGGAATAGGTGAATATGACCGCAGGAATTACGCTTCCCACGACCGTGGCTGTATATACGCGAAGCCTGGACATGGCCGCCGCTCCCGCGACGAGTAAGACGACTTCCGCCACCAACGGAACGGGACGCGTCACCACAATGAACAGCATTCCCCAACGATTGAGCGCTCTAGTGATTTTTTTTCGCTCCTGAACTGTCACGACCTTCTCCAGCCTACGCCCCCCAAGCCGCCCAAGCTCCCAGGCAAAGACCGCACCAAGTAAGGCACCCAAGCAAACCAGAGAAGTGCCCACCAGCACTCCGAACTGATGGCCAGCGGCTAGCATGACCAGCCCCGATGGCACGGGTAAAACCACGTCTAGCACGAGCAAGCCGACGATGGCGCAAGCCACTGGTACAGGCTCGGTCGGGAGCACAAAGTTTCCGGGTGTGAGAACGGGAATCTGCAGCAACTCAGCAAGCGCGAACAAGCCGAGTAATAAGAGCAGCGAAACGAGGGCAAAGGCTACGAACCAACGCATGCCCTAGGCCCTGAGGCGACCTCGTAGCATCATAAATTCATAGAAGTTCGGTGGTGTCACGCTCAGCTGCGCCAATGGGCTCCTGATGGTCAGGCCCCCTTCGTGAATGACCTCCAACTGTTCGGCCGTAGCGTACAGCTCATCCCAACAATGCCCGGACCATGTGGCCATCGTCTGCGCAATCTTAGGATAAGGACCGCTCTCGGGTAGCTCGAGATGAGTAAGGCTCTGATGAAAGGCGAGCAGGCGAATCACGGCATCGGCCACTAGATGAACGAGCCCCATCACTTCTGCCAAGGTATCGGCGAACAGCGCCTCAGGCAGCCGGTCCACAGCAAGTGTATGCAGGGAGCTGACGATCACGGAGAACTCCTCGACCTTGGCATCAATCGCCTGAGTGTGCGCACGATCATCACCCACACTCGGTGGACCGGATTTCTGGGCAACGCTGGTGTCATGCAGCAAATCCTTGAAGGGTGCGAGCCGGGTACGGATTAGCTTTCCGGCCAAGCCAAACTCCCAACAGTTCTTGGTGGTGGCCCCATCTGTGTAGACAAACACCGATTTATCTTCGTGCCTCAATCGCATCAATTCTTCGACCGAAAACAAACGCTCTATCTCGGCAGAGAAATCCCAGATTTTTGCTGCTTCGCTGCGACTCATGACGCGCAGCATTTCCATACAACGCGGGCACTCGATTTCTTCGCCAGCGAGATCTGCGAAGGCACGCAGCCGTTGCGAACAGTAGACGCAACGAAATTTGTAGCTGCCTTTTGTTAGGGGGTCGGTGTCTTGACCAGCTAGTTGCGTTAGATCATCCACCGTGCTTCCCTCGTAGCGCTTCTTCAGGTTTTTTGCCCTGCTGTTTCTTCCTGCGAATGGGGGCAGTCTTGACTGGCAACGCAGAGGGTTCCCTGTCCGCAACTTCAGGCGCGCGAGTCGCTTCTTCTGGCTCTACTTCAGCTTTGCCATCGTGTTCTACGGGCGCTGGTTTCGGGGGACTAGGCGCTTTTTGGGGAGCTTTCCGTGGTGCTCTGCGAGGCGTATGGTCACCCTTTCCGTCCGTGGCAGCACTCTCACTGCCTTTGCCCTTCTCTTCGCCTTCCTTCCCCTCACCTGGTTCTTCTTTGCTGGTGTTGACCTCTGCGCCTATCGCGTCACTTGCAGATTCGTCTGCAGAATTTTTAGCCCTAGTGCTTTCTGTGGCGGCGTTATTTTCTTCGACGTCCTTGCTTTCCGCCTCAGGCTCGGTGGTCGCTGCGTCTGAAGTCTCGGTTTTGGCCTCCTTTGCAGCACCTTCCTTCCTGCGGGTAAACTTATCTGTCTTGGTCACCACTTCTTCAGGCTCCTCAACAGGCTCTCGGGCCGCCTCGTCCTCCCCCTCGGAGCTGTTCGCTTCGATGACGATAGCGTCGATTGGCGGCGCTTTGTCTGTGTCCGCCGCCTCATTCGCCTGATCTTTGCTGCCTTGGTCCGCCAGAATCTCATGGTGCCTTTGTGCGGAGTCAGCCGCAGCCATCACCTCACCTTCGTCGATCGCCCGCATTTCCTGCGATTGGAACTGGCTGCTCACAGTGCCCGTGGGAAGCAGGATGTCCGGGATGGCTGTGAGCAGGCTGGCAAAGCCAAACTGCTTGGTCAGTGCCCCCAAAATGCTCATGACATCTCGCTCGAGCTCGGTGAACGTGGAATAGCGCTTCTGTACCTGCCGAACGATCATCCTATCAAGAATGTGCTCCCATTGTGCATGGATCTCTGGGCGATGCTTCAAAATGTGGGTAACGCGGGATTCCTCGACATGCTTGGCCGCGATGTTCTCGTTCACGGTTCCCTGAATCAGGGTTTCCCCAGAAAGCGCGCAATAAAGCAACATGCCCATGCTGTAGATCTCGCTCGGAATGCTCTCGCCTTCCCCAGTCAGGCGTTCGGGCGGCATGTATAACGGCGAACCTTCAATCAGATCGCCCGGATCCTCCAACGCCTTGGGCCGCGCCATGCAGATTCCAAAGTCATAGAGGACGGCGCCCTTTGCAGTCAGGATCACGTTTTCCGGCTTGATGTCACGGAAAACGTAGCCGCTGCGGAAAATATGCACCTCGGCACTGATCAGGCGGAGTGCGAGAAGCGCGACCTCTACTTCACTTAACTGCTTGAGGCGATGAATTCTGGCATCCAGACGTTCCCCACTGATGTAGTCCATCACGACGAAGACTTTATCCCCGAACTCGCACAGCTCATGCGACGAAGCGATGCAAGGATGATTCCCAAGCGCCTGCATGACATGGTATTCACTGCGGAGCGCCTCTTCCATTTTGTCCTGAAACTCGGAGTGATAGGGAGCCAGCTTAAGAGCGAAGATCAAGTGCCCTTTGTCTTCGTGATAGGCTTGGTAGACAGCTCCCATGCCGCCTCCGCCGATCAGGCCGAATAACCAGTATTTTCCGATGTTACACGGAGTCAGATTTTCTGCGCCACACTGCGGACACTCGTGCTGCTGCAGTGGCTCGCCTCCGACCGGATACTCGTTCCGACACTCGAGACACTGCGTCTTGCCTTCGCGCAGCAGTTGAAGTTGGGCGTTCTTGAGTCGCCCCTCTATCTTGAGCTTCATTGGCATGTGGGTGGAATCCCGCTGGTGCGGTTACTTTCGAGCTAGAATTCGGAGCGGGTAAAACCGGTTGGGTATAGGACCGAACTGGGCGAACGCAACGCACGCGTTTGAGCTAATGCGTACTGCAGTGCGCGATTGGGCATCACTCAGCGCGGCCCAAGGAGTTCGATCCGATACCCGTCCGGATCTTCAACAAATGCTAGGATCGTCGTGCCGGATTTCATCGGGCCCGCATCGCGTACGACGTTTCCGCCTTTGGCGCGGATATCATCGCACGCCTTGTACACGTCCGGCACTTCGATCGCGATATGGCCAAAAGCGTCGCCCAGATCATAGTCCTCGACACCATGGTTATAGGTCAATTCAAGTACGGTCTTTTCACTCTCACTGCCATAGCCTAGAAACGCCAAGGTGAATTTCCCGTCCGGGTAGTCACGCTGGCGAAGAAGCTGCATGCCGAGAATTTCTGTGTAGAAAGCAATGGAACGCTCGAGATTGCCGACTCGAATCATGGTGTGCAAAAAACGCATAGTGTACAATGTCCCGCCGTCGTGATGAACCGGGATGAAAACTACCGTGGATCGGGACTTTTGCGACCGCCTGCAAACCGATCGGTCCGCAACGCTTCCGGGTAAAAGGCATCCCACGCAAACCAGAAGATAGAGGTATGGTGAATCGGCGTCAGGGATTGGCCTTTTAGCGAGCCCTCGAGCGCCTGCCCCAGGATAGTCCACCGTGACCCAGTCGGCCGATCCAAGAATGCGCCACCATCCTCAGTAATCGGGAGCAGTTGCCCTGCGCCCTCTCGACTAAAGACTGCGCCCTGCCCCACATCTCTGCCAAGGTAGACGAACTCCACATCGACAGCAGATGCTTCGCAAGGCTGAAAGAGCACATAGCATCCCATTGGAGTTCCCCCTAGCCGACCGCTTAAGGCCAATGCGCGAGGATCGTCAAACAGCGGGATTCAGACGTCAGCAGGCGAACCGAATGAGTTAGCCTGACCTTTTCAGTCAGAGTCCTGATAGTGCACGAGTTCGACCCAGTGTCGGGCGGTTCGCTCACTTAAGTCGGCGATCTGATGGCGACAACTGAAGCCGCAGGCGACCAGTTCGGTATCCGCAGGACAGGCTTCCACTGCCGGGAGCAGGCGATCTGCAGCAATCTTCTTGGAGAGTTCGTAGTGCTCAGTCTCGTAGCCGAATGAGCCAGCCATTCCACAGCAGCCAGCTGCGATCTCCGCAACTTTCTTGCCGCTGCCTGCCAGCAAGGTCTTCATAGCCTGGGTGCCAAATAACGCCTTCTGATGGCAATGGCCGTGGATCAAGAGGTCGCTGTCTGCCTCAAACGAGCCCGATAACACGCCAGCTTCCCGCTGCGCAGCGAGAAACTGGTCGATCATCAGGATTCCTTTGCGCATCCGCTCGCCCAGTTCAACGTCATCGAGCAGGTCCGGGAGGTCGTCGACCAGTGCCGAGGCGCAGCTGGGCTCCAAGACGACCACGGGAATGCCCTCGCGCAGAAAGCCATCAAGCTGCAACGCTGTTTCGGTTCCCAACGCCTTCGCCTCACGAAGAAAGCCGTGAGAAATCCGAGGGCGCTGACAACAGCCGACGTTGGCCAGCAGAACCTCATAGCCGCACTCGCGGAGAAGCCGAACGGCGGCGCGTCCGGTCTGGGGCTCGTGGAAGTTTGCATAGGTATCTGCGAACAGCGCAACCTTGCCCCGCGTTCCTGGGTGGGGCTCGAACTCCTCTTCCAATGGCCGCGCGGCGTATTTTGGCGGCACCCGGCCGGGATGCATGCCGGTGATTCCGGCGGTCAGACCGCGGATTGCGCGGCTGCCCGCAAGCGCATTGACGATGGGTGCTTTCCAGCCTGCGACTGTGCGAGCCGAATCTGCGGAGTTCGCAATCAACCGGTCGCGGCGTGTGCTGCCATGCGCATCGTAGTACATCTGGCGGACCTCACTTTTGAGCCGGGCGAGGTCGACATTGCTAGGGCACTCTGCTTTACAGCCTTTGCAAGAGAGGCAGAGCGCCAGCGCTTCCTGGATGCGGGGGCCGCACAGCTGCTCCTTGCCCAGGCGCCCGGTCATGGCCAGACGCATGGCGTTGGCCCGTCCGCGGGTCGAATGCTCTTCATCGCGAGTGGCCATGAAGCTGGGGCACATGGTGCCACTCTGGGTCTTACGGCAGGCGCCGACCCCGGAACAAAGCTCGACTGCGGCGGCAAACCCGCCGTCTTCCCGAAAATGAAAATGCGTGTCCGGAACGTCCGGGCGATAGGTCTCGCCGTAGCGCAGGTGCGCGTCGATCGGGCCGCATTCGATGATTTTTCCCGGATTCATCCGGTTCTCCGGATCGAACAGGTGCTTTACGTCAATAAAAGCCTGATAGAGCTGATCGCCGAAGAAGTCCTGGTTGTAGGGGCCGCGGACGCGGCCGTCGCCATGCTCTCCGCTCCAAGAGCCTTTGTAGTGCTTGACAAGTTCATAGGTCTGTTGTGAGATCTGCTTGAAGTGTTCGATATCTTGCGAACTCCGCAAATCCAAGACTGGCCGCACGTGGATCACGCCGACGCTGGCGTGCCCATACATGCAGACAGGGACATTGCGAGCATTGCAAAGCGCTTGGACCTTCTCGATGTATTCTGGAAGCACGGGAACGGGAATGGCTGCGTCCTCGATGAAGGCCAACGGCTTGCGATCCCCCTTCATTCCCAACAGCAGCCCAAGGCCAGCCTTGCGCACGGTCCAGATGGATGCCTGATCTTCAGCAGTTTCGCAAATGGGATAGTGATGGCCCAGCCCGGCCTCTTGCAGCGCCAAGATGGTCTGGCGCGCGCGGTTAAGCGCCTCCTCAGGTGTGCTCCCGTGATACTCAACGATCAGGAGTGCGGAAGGCTCGCCTTGGATCATGTGCAGGTGCGGACGGGTTTCGTGGTTGTCCCGCGCGAGCGAAAGCACGTAGCCGTCGAGCACTTCGACACAGGCAGGCTCGAATGCCAGAATGGGTTCCACGGCGCGAATCGCTTCCAGCAGATCGGCGAAATGGTAGACCCCGACACAAGTCTCGTTGGGCAATGGATCCAGCGAAACGGTGGCTTCCAGAATCACACCGAGGGTGCCTTCGCTGCCGCAAATCAACTTGGCGAGATTTACGCAGTTGCCATCGAGCAGCTCATCCAGATTATACCCACCGACGCGGCGCATCACCTTAGGGAAGCGCGCGATGATTTCGTCACGTTGTGCTTCGATCAAGGCCTTCATGCCCGCGTATAGTTCGCCTTCGCGGCCTCCGGCAACGACCTTGGCTGCCACGCCACCTGCGTCCTGCTCGGTAAACTCGACGATGGTCCCGTCGACCAGCAGCACTTTCAAGGCGACGACATGGTCGACGGTCTTGCCATAGAGAATGCTGCGGGTCCCGGAGGAGTTATTGCCGATCATGCCGCCAAAATTAGCGCGGCTGGAGGTCGCCGGGTCTGGCCCGAAATGCAGACGATGCTCGAGCAGTTTTTCGTTCAGGACGTCACGAACCATGCCTGGCTGCACGCGCGCGCGCCGATCGCTGACATCCAACGCCACCAGCCGGTCCATGTACTTGGAGAAATCCAGAATCAAGGACGGGCCGCTGGCTTGCCCTGCAAGGCTGGTCCCGCCGCCTCGCGGCAGGATGGTGGCGCCATGGCTTGCGGAGATCGCAACCGCCTGCCGGACATCATTCTCATCGCGTGGCACGACGACCACGCGCGGCACTTCTTCGTAGACGCTGGCGTCGGTGGCATACACGCCGAGACTGACGGTGTCCGAAAGGACATCGCCTTGAATCACACGCGTGAGCTCTTCGATCAGGTCTGCCATGTCAGCACTCTGCCTGCAATCGCTGCGCTGTCACCGTGTTCCTGATCCGCCAGTGTGGGATCAGTCGGCGACCGTTCCGCGAACGGCGAGCTTCATCAGTTCGTCGCCTTTCATCAGGCCAAGTGATCCATTCGGTGCGTCGATCTCGCTGTAGAAGGTACACCCGTCAGAGCTAATGCCGGGGCCAGAGATGGAGACTGGCACGGGATCGCGCGTGTGGATGCGCTGATGAACCGGGACTGGGTGATCGGGGAGGATCAGGTAGGTGATGTCCTGGCCTTCGAGCTGCTCCATGACGCGCCCCATCAAGCGCCGGTCGATATCCTCAATGGCCTGAAGCTTGAGTTTGAGGTCGCCCATGTGACCGCATTCGTCGATAGCCTCGACATGCAGATAGACGAAGTCGTGCGTGCGCAGGGCATCCACGGCGGCGTCTGCCTTTCCTTCATAGTTCGTATCGACAAAGCCGGTGGCTCCTTCGACCCGAATGATGTCCATGCCCGCACAGCGCCCTAAGCCGAAGATTACATCGACCGCGCTGATGACGGCACCGCTAGCGCCGTACTTCTGCTTAAACGGGGTCATGCGCGGACGCTTTCCCGGGCTCCAAGGCCAGATCATATTCGCAGGTTCTTTGCGGGCGGCATTGATCGGGTGCTCTTCCAGAAACGCGCGGGACCGCGCCTGCAGCCGGTTCACGAAATCAGCGGTATGGCGGGCTTCTTTAGAGTCATCTGCGGGCTTGATCAACAAGTCAGGGATGTGCATACCTTGGGATGCATCGGGCTTCTCGTAGGTCACACGATCACAGAATTGTGAGCCGTGCAGGATCAGCAGATTTCGGTAGCTGACGCCTGGGAAGAACGATAGCTCCTGGGAATTGAAGGCCTCTGCCAAGTCGTGCATGATTTGCTCGGCATCATCGTGCTCAATATGGCCACCGCTGTAATCCACTAATGTGTCGCCGTCTGCATAGATCAGGTTACAACGAAAGGCGACATCATCAGGCGCTAGATCAATTTCTTGGCTCATGGCCTCGAGCGGGCCGCGGCCGCAGTAGAACTTCGCGAGGTCATAGCCCAGCACAGACATGTTCGCGACATCCGACGAGGTAGGAAATCCTGCAGGCAGGGTCAGAAACGTGCCGCTGGCTCCATCCCGTGCAATCCGGTCCATGTTGGGGGTGTGAGCGTGCTGCACGGGGGTTTTTCCACCCAGTTCCGGCAGAGCATCGTCGGCCATGCCATCGGCGAGAAACAATATCGTCTTTCCCATGGGTCTCTGTGTTGTCCTGATCGCTAGTTCTGTGTTGCGCGTGCACTATACACCCGTCCCGCGCGCACGCCCCGCCGCTGCGCACCGGTTTCGAGGGCTGATGGGCCATCTATGAGCTCCGCCCCGCCCCGACTCGGAGGTTGACAGAATCGCGGAACTCCGGAATGTACCGCCCTTTTCGCGCACGCTGGTTTTCTTAGTTGAGAACGAGCGTGCCTAGAACACGACGTGTTTCAGCAGGGGTAGCCCATGTCTTCCAGACCTTTTGACAATGTACGCAATATCGGAATTAGCGCGCATATCGACTCCGGTAAAACCACACTTACCGAACGCATTCTTTATTATACCGGCCGCATCCATGAGATTCACGAAGTGCGCGGCAAAGACGGTGTCGGCGCAACGATGGATCATATGGACCTCGAGCGTGAGAAAGGTATCACGATCTGCTCTGCATGTACACGTGCGGAATGGAAGGATACCACGATTAACATCATCGACACCCCGGGACATGTGGACTTTACGATCGAAGTCGAACGCTCCCTGCGTGTGCTCGACGGCGCGATCTTGGTGCTCTGCTCTGTCAGTGGCGTGCAGTCACAGACAATCACCGTCGACCGCCAAATGCGGCGCTATAATGTCCCGCGCATCGCTTTCGTGAATAAACTGGACCGTTCCGGCGCAGATCCGTTTCGGGTGGTTCGCCAGCTAAAAGAAATGCTGCGGACAAACGCAGTGGCCATGCAGGTGCCGATTGGCGTCGAAGATGCCCACAAGGGGATCATCGATCTGGTCGAGATGAAAGCCTTTGAGTTCGAAGGCGAGAAAGGCGAGAACGTCATTGAGGTCGCCATTCCCGAGAATCTCGCAGACACGGTCGAAGAACGTCGCGAGATGCTTCTCGATGCCTGCTCCGACTTCAGCGATGAAATCATGGAGCTGCATCTCGAAGGCGCAGACGTCCCAGCCGAGCTGATCTACGCGGCCGTTCGCAAGGCGACACTGGCTCAGGAGATGACACCAGTGTTCATGGGCTCTGCCTACAAGAACGTGGGTGTACAGACGCTGCTGGATGCTGTGACTGCTTATCTGCCGAATCCTTACGATGTTCCGAATGTCGCGCTGGACTTGGAGAACGACGAAGCGCCCGTGACCCTGGAATCCGACGCCAGCCTGCCGCTGGTCTCCTACGTGTTCAAGCTCGAAGACGGCCAGTACGGCCAGCTGAACTACATGCGCGTCTATCAAGGTAAGATGAGTAAGGGCTCGCAGATCTACAATCAGTCCAATGGACGTAAGTACAACGTGGGCCGCTTGATCCGCATGCACTCGAACAAGACGGAAGATATCGACGAAGCACATGCAGGTGATATCGTCGCTTTGTTTGGGATCGACTGTGCGACAGGCACCACGTTTACCGACGGTACGCTCAGCTACAACATGACGTCGATGCACGTGCCGAACCCAGTGATCGACATGACCATTGCTCCAGTCGACCAGAAGTCGCAGAAGAACCTGTCCAAGGGCCTGAACCGCTTCATGAAGGAAGACCCGACCTTTCGCGTCGCCTTCGATGACGAGTCAGGCGAAACGGTCATCTCCGGCATGGGTGAGCTTCATCTTGAAGTGTACGTGGAACGCCTCAAGCGCGAGTATGAGGCGGAAGTAACGACTGGTGCACCGCAAGTTGCCTATCGTGAAACCATCCTCAACAAGGCAGCCTTCGACTACACGCACAAAAAGCAGACTGGTGGTTCCGGCCAGTACGCTCGTGTCTCGGGCTCGATGGAACCGCAGACAGACGAAGAAATCGAAGAAAACTACGTCTTCGAAGACAACGTCAAGGGCGGTAACATTCCGCGCGAGTACATCCCAAGTGTAGACAAGGGGTTCCAAGGCTGCATGGGCGAAGGTACGCTCATCGGCTTCCCGATCGTAAATGTCAAGATGGTGCTGAACGACGGTGCCTTCCATGCCGTTGACTCCAGTGACATGGCCTTTCAAAGCGCAGCACGTGGTGCATTCCGCGAAGCGTATGAGAGGGCTGGGCCGACCATCCTTGAGCCGCTGATGGCTGTTGAGATCGAAACCCCGACTGAGTTCCAAGGTTCCGTGATTGGTAACCTCAGCTCACGCCGCGGCATGATCACGCAGACCAGCGAACGCGAATCCGATTCGATCGTCGAGGCAGATGTTCCGCTGTCCGAGATGTTCGGCTACGTCGGTGACCTGCGCAGCCTGACTCAGGGCAAAGCGCAGTTCACGATGGAGTTCAAGCGCTACGCGCCGGTTACTTCTGACTTGAAGGCCACGATCATGAAGCAATTCGCTGATCGTACACGCAGACTTTCCTGAGCGAAAGCCTAGGTATAAGGAGAGGCGCGAGCACCCACCACCCGGACAGTGGCGGGGGCTCGCGCCTTTTTGTTTTTTCAAACTGATAACGACATCATCTCAACAGAGGAAACACCGTGAAGATTCACGAGTATCAAGCAAAAGAACTACTGATCGCGAATGGGATCCCCGCGCAGACTGGCGTGGTGGTCGACGACCCGGCACAGATCAATGAAGCCATCGATCGCGTGCGCAGCGAGTACAACACCGAGGCCGTGGTCATCAAGGCTCAGATCCACGCCGGTGGTCGCGGCAAAGGCGGCGGCGTAAAGTTCTGCCCCACAGTCGAAGGTGCCCGGGAGGAAGCAAATCGCATTCTTGGCATGCAGCTGGTCACCCCCCAGACCGGTCCCGCTGGCCAGAAGGTTCGCAAGATCCTAGTCGCCGAAGCCCTGGACATTGCCAGTGAGTACTACCTCGCCTTCACACTGGACCGCAGCTGCGGACAGATCGTGATCATCGTCTCGACCGAAGGCGGCATGGACATCGAGGAAGTCGCTCACAGCACTCCCGAGAAAATTCGCAAGATTTGGGTCGACCCCACCTACGGCATCCAGCCCTTTCAGTGCCGCGAAGTCGGCTATGCCCTGGAATTGACTGGGCAGGCCTTCAAGGAAACCTGCAAGATTGTCGCTGGCCTCTACGAGACCTTTGTGTCGACCGACGCATCGCTCATGGAAATCAATCCGCTGGTCTTGACCGATGACGGTCACATCAACGCGCTGGATGCCAAGTTTGATTTCGACGACAGCGCGCTGTACCGCCAGAAGGCGATTGCCGCGATGCGCGACACGGCCGAAGAAGCCCCGACAGAGGTGGAAGCCTCCAAGTCCAACCTGAACTACATCAAGCTCGATGGTAGCGTCGGCTGCATGGTGAACGGTGCGGGACTGGCAATGGGTACGATGGACATCATCAAGTTGAAGGGCGGCGACCCGGCTAACTTTTTGGATGTCGGTGGTGCTGCGAACGTGGAAACCGTCAAAAATGGCTTCCGCATTATCCTTTCCGATCCGGCCGTAAAAGCGGTGCTGGTGAATGTATTCGGCGGCATCGTCCGCTGTGATCGCATCGCCAATGGAATCATTGCTGCAGTGCGCGAGTTGGACTTGAAGGTCCCTGTGGTGGTCCGTCTGGCGGGCACCAACGCGGAAGAAGCACGCAAGATTCTCGACGAATCCGGTGTGGCCATCGAGCCAGCCGACTCACTGGATGAAGCAGCGACCAAAGTTGTCGCCGCTGCGTCCCGCTAATCCACGTACGAGGAACATACAAATGGCAATTCTACTAGACGCATCCTCGCGTATCATCGTTCAGGGCATCACTGGTGCGGAAGGCACCTTTCATGGGAACCAATGTCACGAGTACGGCGGCAACGTCGTCGGCGGCGTTACCCCAGGCAAGGGTGGTCAGACCGCACTCGACAGCAATGTTCCGGTATTCAACAGCTGCGCCCAAGCGCGCGATGCAACTGGCGCAAACGTCAGCTTAATCTTCGTCCCCGCCCCATTCGCGGCAGATGCCGTGATGGAAGCAGCGGCTGCGGGGATCGAGCTGATCGTCTGCATCACCGAAGGAATTCCCGTGGCTGACATGGCCATCGCCGCTCCGTTCGTTCGCGCTCGTGGTGCGCGGCTGATTGGCCCAAATTGTCCCGGCCTACTCACCCCTGGCCAGGCCAAGTGTGGGATCATGCCAGGGCACATCGCTAAGAAAGGTCGCGTCGGCGTCATCTCCAAGTCCGGCACCCTGACCTATGAGGCTGTCCATCAGCTTTGCTGCGAAGGCTACGGGCAGTCCACTTGCATTGGAATTGGCGGTGATCCCATCATCGGGACCACCATGATCGAACTGCTGGACATGTTCGACCAAGATCCCGATACCGACGCTGTCGTCATGATTGGCGAGATCGGTGGCCAGATGGAAATCGAAGCAGCGCAACATGTGCGAGACAGCATCGACACCCCGGTGATCGGTTTCATCGCCGGCCGCACTGCCCCTGCCGGACGGCGCATGGGCCATGCTGGCGCCATCGTTTCCGGTGCGGATGAATCCGCAGCGGCAAAGATGCAGATCATGCGCGAGTGTGGCATCTCGGTCGCGGAGTCGCCCGCTGACATCGGCTCGACCGTCAAGTCCGTTCTGGGCTGACTCGCCGATCGGCCGCACGTTCTCGACTCTGCTCGAGGACGTGCGGTTTGACTGCGTGCTATTTTGGCTATGGAGACGCCCTTCAGTGCTCTGACTGTTCCGAGAAGTCGCCCTCGCCTTCCATAAAGTCCTCGGAAGGGCGCAGTTTTTTGCCGAATGCTGTTTGATACGCGAGCAGCGTATCGCGGGCTCGGCTGTCCTGAAGTTGCTTGCGTCCCCGACGATTCTCCTTGCCATGTACAATCTTGGCCAGAATCATCAGCGCGTCACGCGTTTTGGCGATCAAGTGCTTCGGTACACTATACGGCTGCATCTGCTTTCGCAGCCAGCGGCTAAGCTCCTTGTCAATGCCCATGAAGCTACGCCAACAAGTTCCCTCTTCGCAGTCCATGTACTCGCAGAACAGCGGCAGAAACAGGCACGAGAGGGCCGTTGCGCGCGATGGATAAATCTCGCCAGCAGCCAGCAGGCTATCGCGAGCGGCGAGCATCTTTACGCATTCATCTCCGACTGGATGATCCCAGGCCTCGTCCAGCACGGGCAGAAAAAATTTGAGCAGCCTGAGTTCGCGCATGCAGGTCAAGGTTGAGGCGCAGTGGGGTTTCTGCGCAATCTTAAAGAACTCCTCGATCAGTCTGGCGCTGGATGAATCCGCAAGGCGATGGGCCTCATCTATAATCGCGGTCCGGAGCTTGGGTTCTAGCTTGAAATCATACTGCGCGACAAGCTTGCAGGCCCGCAGCATCCTTACCGGATCTTCCAGCATCCGCGTACGCGGGTCACCGATGGTTCGGACCACGCAGTTCTCAATATCGGCGACGCCGCCGACAAAATCGAGGACTTCATGATCTGCCCGCAACGGATCGTAGAAGATCGCGTTGACCGTAAAGTCACGGCGAGAGGCATCCTGCTCAACCGTGCCGAATTCATTGTCCCGCCAGACCATCAGGCCGCTGTCTTCATTTCTGCCCTTGCGCTCTTCCTCGGTGGGTTCCCGCCGAAATGTGCTCACTTCGAACAGCTCCGGCCCCATCCGCACATGGACGAGCCGGAAGCGGCGGCCGATGATCATGGCCTTGCGGCCAAAGACTTCCTTCACCTGTTCGGGCGTGGCATTCGTAGATAAGTCATAATCTTTGGGGTCGATGTCCAGGAGCAAGTCCCGGACGGCACCGCCGACGACGTAGGCGTCGTAGCCAGCGTCGTGAAGTCTGCGGATTATCTTAAGGGTGTTCGAAGAGATACCGTGTTTGATCGGCATATTAGTAACAGATGTCCTCAATGGCGACGCCGCGCCGGCGACAGGCTGCCACGACCGTGTTGCGCATCAACATGGCAATGGTCATAGGGCCGACTCCGCCAGGCACCGGGGTGAGCCAGCCAGCCTTTTCAGTCACACTCGCCTCATCGATATCTCCGACCAGGCGATAGCCCTTCTTAGTCTCGGGCGCGTCAATTTTGTTGATTCCCACGTCGATCAGCACCGCTCCCGGCTTGATCATGTCACCGGTTACCATGCCTGGGCAACCGACCGCGGCGATCACAATGTCCGCTGAACGGGTAAAGGCAGCTAAGTCCGGCGTGCGCGAGTGGCATAACGATACAGTCGCATTTCCCTGCGGGTGCTTCCGAGCCAGCAATTGCGCCAGCGGCTTCCCCACCAGATTTGAGCGACCGATGACTACCGCATGCTTACCGCTGGTCTCGATCTCGTAGTGAGCCAGCAGTTCAATCACACCTGCGGGAGTACAGGGCAGTAACCCGTCGGTATCCCCAATCGCGAGCTTGCCCGCGTTGTACGGATGGAAGCAATCTACGTCCTTCGCCGGATCCATCGCTTCGATGATCGCGCGCTCGTCGATGTGCGCGGGCGGAGGCGATTGTACGAGGATCCCGTCCACGGCATCGTCCTCGCAGAGCGCCCGCACGCGATCCAACAGCTCCTGCTGTGTGGTCTCGTGTGGCATGGCGAACTTCTGAGAACCAATTCCAAGCGCGTTCGACCGCCTCACCTTACTGTTCACATACACGTGTGAGGCTGGGTCGTCGCCGACCACGACCACCGCGAGGCAGGGAGAGATGTCGCGGTCCCGCAGGCGCTGGACCGCGGAGGTGGTGCGTTCAAAAGAAAGGCGGCTTACAGTCTTGCCGTCAATTATGTTCATAAAGATTCCTTGCTGGCAGCTACGGTGTTGTCATTTCACCGACGGGGCGTATCGTCCCAAACTCCGCATGTTTGCATTGGGAATTGGGAAAGATATAGTCTAATCGCTCTGTGGTTCAATGAAAGGCCAAACTCTTCGTATGCTTTCGTTCCAGCGTGTAGTATCGCACGTTCTCATCCTCATCTTCGCGCTGGTCGTACCGACCAGCACCGCGCAGGATCCGCTTTTCGTGGATGGTGCCGCGGAGGACATCGCTGAATCGAGACGCGAATTGCGCACCCTGATTCGCAACGTATATCGCGAGAAATCGCTCGACGCCCAATACCAGCTCTACGCCAGTGCCGCAGATTCGCTCGACGAATTGGGTCCGTTGCTATCTGCCGATGACGCTGCTGCGATTCGTCGCCACCTCTACGCCGCCTTCCAGCGCCTGCAGCTCCCGAATGAGGTTCGCAACAGCCACGGCATGCGCTTTCGTCGCGTGGTTCAAGGTGCCGATGTCCAATACCTCAGCGGAGCACTGACCGAGGGCATGTATGTGGCCTACCTCAACGACCGCGCTATCCCCCCCGAGAAGCTGAACAAGCACCTCCCACAGCCCACCCATGACATTAGCTTTGAAGGTGTATTCAGCTCCCCCACCCCACGGCTTTCGCTGCGCGGGTTGACCTATTATGGAGTCGTTGGGTACCATGGGTGGATGGATAAGACATCCGCCTATCACTTGCCCAGCGCGGACCTGCTCCAACGCTTGGAGAAAGTGACATGCTGGGCAAGCGACAAGTACGAGATCAAGGACCACCGTCGCTCGGATGCCGTAAACATGTTCGGCGGCAAGTTTCGTACGATCGTCACCACGGGCGACGTGGCCGGTGAGTTGCCCGAGGCCACTCATCCAAAGCTGACCACTCATTACGTGACGTCAGTCGCACACGCCAAGAAGCTCTATCTCCAAGAACTCGCCGAGGTGACAGAATGATGCCCCGGTTCACCGTACTCTCACTTCTGCTCTGTACGGCCATGTTCGCCGCCGAAACCTCCGACGTGTACCGCGGTCGGATGGTGCGCACTGAAGAAATCAGCCGTCAGAGTAATCCATTCCTGCGCGGCCAATTCCTCGGCTATCTGGACGGGAAGCTTGCCTTCCAAATCGTAATGTTTGATCGCGCAGAGATCTTTCGCCGCGCAATCTACGAGAAGCTCATCGTCACTCGTGATCCAAGCAACCCAGACGACCCGGGATTCCGCTCCGTCGTTCCTGGGCAGTTCATCCAGGGAGAGCCAGAGCGCACGGAAGAAGTGAACGAGTTGGCTCCCGCCGCGAACAGGGCGTTTCGATACCACGCTGGCGAGGGGCCCGAAACAACTGCCCGGACCAATGACACCGGCGTTCTTCTTGATGCCGACGAAGCCGTGTTACTGCAGCTTGAAGATTTGCGCCAGGCGAGTGTGCAGATCGTCTTCAGTAATCAGTCCGACGGTGCCTGCCACGTGGAGTTAACGCGCGCCGAGTTCAACAACAAGATGGGCATCTCCTACGAATACCAGAAGAAGTCCTATCCAAAGAACCTCAAAGCCGCGGCTGAATGGGACAAGCAGATCTACAAGCCCGGTGAAATCGCCACCCTCACCCTCAAGCTCAGCAACCGCGGAGAGAATGGTGATGTTGTCAGACTACTGGGCCGCTCACTAAGCCGTTGGAACTGGCTGGATGGAAAAATGTTCTACCTTGGCGATCTTGCACCGCAGGAGCGGGCCACATTTTCGCGACGCTTCATAATCCCGGACGATGCCCCGGCGGGCATTCACTATCTGCGCATCGGTTTCAACGACATCAGCGGCACTAAGCCACAGTTGCCGTTGACCCTGCAGATCGCCTACACCGGGAATAAGCAATCGCATTAACCCGGGCGTGCAGACAGCACGCTCAGGATCTAGCCTCATTCATGGGGCATTCACCACTTTTTTATTCGTAATTAGTATATACAAGGTTGATT